>Ga0334898_1000433_pt1 | contig 67510 bp, 57 predicted proteins | sample GraSluR3_MG_10_FD_207228 | JGI IMG/M metagenome (GOLD analysis project Ga0334898, IMG submission 207228) | Sludge microbial communities from methane-producing bioreactor in Wageningen University, Netherlands - Granular Sludge_3_08-R3 | ecosystem: Engineered > Bioreactor > Anaerobic >... | reverse complement strand
TAAGGAATTCCGTGAATAGAACAACGGCTTGGGCAAAGAGATTTTTGATCGCACATAGAAGGAACAGTAAGCAGTCCTTTTTCGGTGTAGTTCAGGGAGGGTTCTTCAACGACTTAAGAGAAGAAAGTGCTTCTCAAATAACCGCCATGGATTTTGACGGGTTTGCACTAGGCGGGTTGAGCGTCGGAGAGGATTTTGAGACTACCGAGAGGGTGCTTTCAAGCTCTGTCGAGTTTCTACCGGAGGATCGGCCTAGATATCTAATGGGAGTCGGGACACCCGAACTGATAATGGTTGCTGTCGAAAACGGCGTTGACATGTTCGACAGTGTTCTCCCCACAAGGCTAGGAAGGCACGGGGCAGCTCTTACATCGCGGGGAAGAGTTAACCTGAAATCGGCGAGAAACAAGTTGGACAGATCTCCTGTTGATCCATTTTGTCAATGCAAAGTCTGTTCAACATACAGTAAAGCGTACATTCATCACCTTTTTACGAGGGATGAGATACTTGGAAAGACTCTGTTGAGTTACCATAACATCAGCTTTCTTATGCAGTTCGTGAAGAAGATCCGAGAGGCTATACTTGAAGATAGACTGGCTGAATTCAAAAACTACTGCCTAGAAACCGGCCTTATTCAAGCAGTTAATCCAAAGACTTCTGAAGAACGTATGGGGTGATAAGATGAAGAAGCTCTTGATTTTAGTGGTCGTATCTCTTGGTGTGGTTACTGCGGCATTGAATCCATTCTCGCTTCAAACAGGAGGAAATGGCATACTGGCAAAAGGGTATAGTTCGGGATTTGGAAGTCCATCAGATCTCTATGGAGTACTCAATTCAGCATTTTCATCGAGCTTTGTTGAACTCACCACAACCGCTTCCCCTTCATCAAATGAGCGTGGACTATACGTTCAGTTATTTGAGGACTCCGATGACGGAATGGCTGGAATGCTTCAGTACTATATGGATATTGGCAAAACGTCAAGTATTAGGTCGCTCAGCTACATGATATCTGGCGAACTTGGGCCCCTAACTGCCTATGGCGTAGATCTACAAATAAACATGTCCACCGCAACAACAACAAACTACGGTGTCGCAATCAAGGGTGGTATTACTGGAAAGGCTTACGAGATCCTGGACTACGTAGTAGCCTTCAGTAGTTCTATTTGGAATAGCGGTTCATCCGCAAATTCGATCGATCTTCTGGCAGGAATACGATTTGTTCCTGACCCTTTCATGATAGGACTTGAATTGGGAACAAGAGAGGGATTGGAAATCAAGTATTTTGGCCTTTCGACACAGTATACATACAACAGTCTTTTTTCGGCTCGAGCAGGAGTCTCGATGAACGCGGATCTTCTCGGAAACATGGATTTTCTTGTCGGAGGAGGAATCGAGGTTAGGGTTGGAGACATGCTTATTACATCCGGAATTGGTACTAACCTCACTAATAAGATCGAATCTATTAGTTTCGAGAGAACCTGGAGTGTGGGGCTTCTTGGCCGGTGGTGATTCTTTATTTACTAATCCTTAGTACCTAGCGTTTTCCGAGGTGATAGAATCCATTTACCCGTATAATCCCGCGAATCGCCGCGGGAGTTTCTACAGAAGGCCATAACCTTCTTTCTACGGCGTGCATTAATACTACCCCGCCTGGGGGTTTTTTCTTTCGGAGGCAAAATGGACAGGATTATTGTTCTTGACTACGGATCTCAATACACGCTCCTTCTCGCTCGACGAATACGAGAACTCGGTGTTCTTTGCACCGTAACAACTCCGGACTGCTTCACATTCGACAACAGCATAAGAGGCGTTGTTCTTTCTGGCGGCCCGCAAAGCGTCTATGAAGAAGGCTCTGCTGATGTCCCTGAACAACTACATGAACTCTCCGTGCCTATCCTCGGAATATGCTACGGAATGCACCTGCTGGCAAAACGAATGGGAGGGTTTGTCTCACGCGGAATTCGTGGCGAGTACGGCCTCACTGCGATATCTGTCGACACTAATCATCTTCGTGGAATCCCTAGTGAGATAGAAGTTTGGATGAGTCATGGAGACGAAGTAACCAGTCTACCTGAGAGTTGTTCAGTCATTGCCCGAAGCAGAAATGGAACGATTGCCGGATTCACGAACGGTAGAGACTTGGCCTTTCAATTTCATCCAGAGGTTCATCAAACTCAATATGGAAAGGAGTTGATAGAAAAGTTTGTACTTGGCGTATGCGGAGCTTCTCGGGATTGGAAGATCTCTGATTTCGCGAATGAGAAGATTGGAGAGATCCGAAGAACCGTTGAAGGGAAAAAGGTTGTTGGCGGGCTTTCTGGAGGGGTTGATTCGACTGTAGCTGCAGCATTGACAACCAGAGCAATAGGCGACGACTTCATCGGAATCTTCGTAAATCATGGCTTGATGAGAAAGAACGAGGAACTTGAAGTCCCAGGAACTCTGAAGAGTCTCGGTATGAACGTTATAACTGTTGATGCGTCCCAAGAGTTTTTCTTTGCACTAAAAGGGATTGTTGATCCCGAGGACAAGAGGAGAGCGATAGGAGAGACATTCGTCAAGGTCTTCGAAAGAGAAGCAAATAAACTGAGTGCAGACTTTCTTCTGCAGGGAACGATCTACTCTGATGTCATTGAATCCGGCGCATCCTCCAGAAGTGCGGAGAAGATCAAGAGTCACCACAATGTTGGTGGTCTGCCTGAGAATATGAAACTGACGCTCCTCGAGCCAATAAGAGAACTCTTCAAAGATGAAGTAAGGAATCTTGGTAGATCTCTCGGCATAGATGAAACCCTGATTAACAGACAACCCTTTCCTGGACCCGGCCTAGGGGTGAGGATAATCGGCGAAGTAACAGCCGAAAGGGCAAGAATATTAAAGGAAGTTGACTCTATCTTTCTCGAAGTGCTTACGGAATCGGGCGAAATAGAAAGGATCTGGCAGTCCTTTGCGGTGCTGCTCTCAATTTCAAGCGTCGGGGTTAAAGGTGACAAGAGATCATATGGTTCCGTAGTTGCACTTAGAGCCGTAGATAGCCATGAAGGCATGACTGCTTCCTGGCATGCGCTTCCTCATAACCTTCTTAGAGAAGTCTCTTCAAGGATTACGTCTCGGGTGAAGGAAGTCGGAAGGGTCGTTTTCGACATAACTGACAAACCTCCTGCAACCATCGAATGGGAGTGAGAAGAAGACGGTAACCCAGCCGGACAGCTATTCAGAAAACCAGTGGTGCTCAAAGCACCCTCATTGAGGTAGGTTTGCTTTCCAGTTTTTCTTACGAGAAAGCGCTTTCTGCTCTTTCAATGACCGAATAGATATCCGGGAACAGAAAGATAAGATCGTATAAAAAAGAAGACGCCTTCAGGCGTCTTCCTGGAGCGGAAGACGGGGTTCGAACCCGCGACCCCCTGCTTGGCAAGCAGGTGCTCTACCACTGAGCTACATCCGCATGAAGAGAATCATTCTCTGGTGCGAGAGGAGGGACTTGAACCCTCACAGGTCTCCCCACTGGATCCTAAGTCCAGCGCGTCTGCCAATTTCGCCACTCTCGCTGGTGACTCGCGCGGGATTCGAACCCGCGACCCCCTGATTAAAAGTCAGGTGCTCTACCTGCTGAGCTAGCGAGTCGCTCCCACTTACAGTCTCCAGCCTGCGCTGGCAGAAAGATTATATCATCACATCATCTGCCTATCAAGTGGAGAGAATTATTAAGATAATGTGAAACAGCAAGGATTGGCCAGAACCAATGCTAGTACAAAGAGTCCAAATGAGATGTTACTATCTAGCTAGGAGGTATAGAATGCTGTTACTTGCTGACGTGGGAAACACGACGACCGTTTTTGGTCTCGACAGTGGGAGCAAAATAGAGGCTGTATGGAGGCTTCCTTCTTTGAGGCTCGAGACGGAAGATGAACTATTCGTCATTCTTGAAGGACTCTTGAGGTACGAACAAGCTTCACTTTCGAGTATAAAAGGGCTTTGTGTGGCAAGCGTTGTTCCAAGACTAAACTCAACAATTGATTACTTCGCCAGAAAATATCTGTTGGAACCGGCCATGTTTGTCAAGGCCGATAGGTTTGTTTCTGTCGATCTGGAAACAGACAACCCTTCGGAAATTGGTGCCGATAGACTGGCAAACGTAATGGGCGCGAAGGAATGTTACGGAGCCAACGTAATCGTTGTCGATGTTGGGACTGCAATTACCATAGATATTGTTATGGATGGCGCATTTGCAGGTGGCGCAATTCTTCCTGGACCTGAAACGGCGATGTCTGCTCTCTTCTCCAGGACTGCAAAGCTGCCGGAAGTCGAGCTCTTCTTTGAAGACCACTACTTCGGAACGAGTACTGAGGACAACCTTAGAATCGGTATAGTAAACGGAACGTATTTCGCTCTGCAGGGAATTATTAGCGAAATCGAGAAGCAGTTTGATGTCAAGCCGAAAATCGTTGGAACGGGTGGAAAAGCACGTCTCTTCATTACTGAAGATGGGTTCATAGAAATGGACGACCCTTATCTAACCTTGAAGGGAATAAGATCCTATTACAATCGAGTGAAGTCATTTGAAAAGAATATTACTGATCAATCCTTGGATTGAAGATGTATCAGCCTACGATTACTGGCTAAAGCCTTTGGGGTTATTGTACATATCTTCTGCTCTGAAAACCCTTGGAGTTGAACCGGTCTTAGTTGACTGTCTTGATCGATACGATTCGGACCTTCTCTCATATTCCTCCGGTTCAGGTGAAAAATACTTCGGAACCGGGAAGTTCGTGGAAACCGTTGTTCCAAAACCAGACTGTATAGCTTCCATCCCAAGAAGGTTCAAGAGGTTCGGTTTTCCTGAAGAAGTATTCAGGAGCAAACTGCAACAACTAGACCACGTTGACGGTGTCTTCGTTACTTCTATGATGACGTACTGGCATTATGGAGTGAGCGACACAATAAGGGTTGTTCGCCAAGAGTTGCCGTCAATACCTATTGTGCTTGGTGGGGTCTACGCAACGCTGCTTCCGGAACACGCAAAAAGGAATGCAGGGGCAGATTTGGTCTGTCCCGGAACGGGAATGAAGCCTATAGAGAAGGCTCTGCTATTCCTCGGAATAAACAAATCTGTTCAGTCTGATTGGTTTGATGAGCTTAGTCCCGATTACTCGGCCTACGAATCTCCGCATTATGCTGTTGTAATAACCAGTCTAGGGTGCCCTTTCAGATGCGTTTACTGCGCAAGTAGTTATCTATGGCGCCATTTCTTAAGAAGAGATCCGACAAAGACTGCAGAGCATATCGAGTACCTGGTTAAATCATCGAATCTCTCAGACATTGTCTTTTTTGATGACGCGATTCTTGTTGGTGGCGGTTTCAAGACACTTATGAAAGAAATCGAACATCGTAGCATAAGAACAAGGTTTCACCTGCCTAATGGAGTGCACGCGCGATTTGTAGACAGGGAAACCGCAGATTTGATGTACGCTAATAACTTCAAGACGATTAAAATCGGACTGGAGACTTCAGATCGAGCCTTGCAAACTTCCACAGGGGGGAAAGTTTTTCTTAACGATATCTACAGAGCCGTCGATAACCTCTCAAAGGCCGGATTCACCTACAAGGAGATTAGCGCCTACATCATGCTGAATCTACCTGGACAGAGCGAAGAAGATGTACTGGACTCACTGAGAATCTGTGAAGAGTTAGGCCTGTCCCCAAGTCTTAACGAATTCACGCCTATACCAGGAACTCTGCAATGGAAAGAACTAATTGAAAGAGGTTCATTTGCTGAAGATATTGACCCACTACTTCTTGACAACTCGATCATTCCGCACTGGTGGAAGCAGGGATTCTCGTTGGACACTGTGCAGAGACTAAAAGAAGCGGCGTGGTCATTACGGAGGAAGTTGAGTGGAGAGTGATCTATTTCTCGCATTTGGTAGCAATATCGACAACAGACTGAATTACATCGCGGAAGCTTTCACAAAGCTCATCGAATTGGGATTGCCCCTTTTAGAGGTCTCGTCAGTATACACTACACAACCGTACGGAAACACAGAGCAGGATGATTTCCTGAACTGTGTCGGCAAGTTCCGTTACTCAGGAGATGTCAGGTTACTCATAAGAGATATTAAGTTCATTGAAAATGCTGTTGGCAGAGTTCAAAGATTCAGATGGAGTCCGAGGGAGATTGATATCGATATCTTGCTTCACGGAAAAACGGTTCTCCAGACAGTAGAGCTTACAGTTCCTCATAGCGATATAATTAATAGGAAGTTCGTTCTGGTCCCCTTGCTTGAAATTGATAGGGAGCTTAAGGACCCGAGAGACGGCACTCTCTTTTCGGATCATTTAGAGAGGCTGGGACAGGAGAGTTGGCCTAAGCCCTTCTTGAAAGCCAGACGCTTCAGAGAATTAATCGACCGGGAGGTGAAGAAATGAGAGGCAAACAATCCCGTTTCATCGTAGCGCTATTGTTTCTGGTAATTCTGGTTTCTTCCTGTGGAAGCTCCAGAGTTGACCTGGTACCTGGTAGGTTCGCAGGATTCACTATGAGTGGCTACATGGACATTTCAACGACTACAAGTGTTGGAGGCAGACTATTAGGCTTTACTCTTAATGAAGACTCTCTTCTTCTTCATAAAGAATTCGCAAAAGGAACGAAGGAGCTCAGCATATATATAGCGAAATTCGAGACCGCTTCAGGGACCACAAGTCTCTGGTATTCGCTGATTAGAGAAATTTCAAATGAATTCAGAGCGCTCGTAAGTGCGATACCGTGGATCTATGGAGAATTTTCGGGGAAGATCGATGGAGGATTTGTGAAGACGTGGTTCTCGGGAAAGTGGCTGTATTTGTTCATAGGTAGTTCCAAAGAGGAGGTAAACTCTGCAGTTGATGCCTTCAAAGAGTTCGAAAAGAGTCTGGTGAGATCCGTTGAATCATAAGCCCTACAAAGATCTGAAGACTCACCTGAGGCTTAAGTACGGCGAGTATGTTCATAGAGTCCCACTTGATGCCGGTTTTTCATGTCCTCATAAAGTCAATGGAATTGGAGGTTGCATATACTGCGATCCTTCGGGAAGCGGGTTCTCTGTTGACTCCAGTCTTTCTTTGAGGGAACAGCTCTTTCAAAGAATATCTCTTCTTAGAAAAAAGGGAATTGGAAAGTTCATGGCATACTTTCAGGCCAACTCGAATACGTACGCACCAACTGAAAGACTGAGAACAGTGTACAGAGAGGCTCTCATTGAAGATGTAGTAATACTGGACATTTCGACAAGACCGGATCTTGTGTCGGAAGAAGTACTGGATCTTCTGGAGGAGTTCTCCGAAGAAGTTGACGTTATTCTTGAACTCGGTCTTCAGAGCATTAATCCAAACACTCTGAAAGCTATTAATAGAGGACATACGCTTGCACAATTTGTCGATTCTTCATTGAGAGCGAGAAAGAGAGGTATTGAGGTAGTCACTCACGTGATAGCCAATCTGCCTTGGGATACCGAAGAGGATGTCTGCGAAGCGGCAAGGTTGATCTCAGTACTTGGTATCGAAGGAGTTAAGATTCACTCTCTGTACATTGTTGAAGGCACTGAGCTAGCGAGAATGTATAAGAAGGGAAAAGTGGACCTAGGTACTGCAGAGCAATTTGTGGAGAGAGTCATTCTCTTTCTTGAGCATTTGAACGAAAACGTAATAATCCACAGACTCGTCTCCGATCCGCCGATCGAAGGTACTCTCTTCGGTAACTGGGGAATGTCGAAGATCAAGCTCTTGAATATGATCGAGAGAAAGATGATAATTGAAGGTAGATATCAGGGCATTAAGGCCTTGGCAATCTAATCGGGAAGCGAAACGTGTGACCGCGGAAATTCCGAGGAAAGTCCGGACTCCATGGGCAGGGGCGCTGGGTAATACCCAGGGAGAGTGATCTCCGGAAAGGGCCATAGAAAAGAAGACCGCCTTAGGGCAAGGATGGAAAGGTGAAGGTAAGAGCTCACCGGCTGTCGGGCGACCGGCAGGCCTGGTAACCCCCGTCTGGAGCAAGTCCAAGCAGAAAGGGTCTGAGGATGCCCACCAAATCCCTTTCGGGTAGGATGCAAGAGGGCTATGGTAACATGGCTCCCAGATAGATGGTCACAGTAACAGAATCCGGCTTACGGTTTCGCTTCCCGTTTTTCTTTTTGGAGTGCCTTATGAATATACCAATGACGACCGAAGAGATGGTAGAAAGAAACTGGAACGTTCTCGATGTGATCCTTGTAACGGGGGATGCTTTTGTTGATCATCCTTCCTTTGGAACTGCAATGATAGCCAGGGTCCTTGAATCTGATGGGTGGAGAATTGGTGTTATCTCACAACCCGACTGGAGAACAACCACAGAGATCAGAGCGCTGGGAAGACCAAGACTCTTCTTTGGTGTGACCTCTGGGAATGCCGATTCGATGGTTGCAAACTATACTTCAACCGGGAAGAAGAGAAAGAGCGATGATTACACACCAGGAGGGATCGGGGGAAAGAGACCCGATAGGGCAGTGACGGTCTATGCTAACCTAATTAGGCAGGCATTTAAAGACACAATTGTAGTTATTGGAGGCATAGAAGCTAGTCTGAGAAGATTCTCTCATTTTGATTGGTGGAGCGACAGAATAAAGAAGTCGATTCTCCTTGATTCCAAAGCCGATTTGCTTGTTTATGGAATGGGAGAAAAACCGATTGTGGAAATTGCCAGAGAGATTGCTAATCAAGGAAGAGTGTCTCACAATGTAGAGGGTACAGCTTTCTGGTCAAGCGCAAAACCGGATGGAGTGGAACTCCCATCACATGAGTCTGTAGTCCGCAACAAGAAGGATTACTTCAAGCTCACCAGAATGATCCACGAAGAGACCGATGCCGCAAGAGGGAATCGGCTTTACCAGCTCCAGGATAACAGATATGTTGTTCAGAACAAACCGCCAGTTGTTATTCAAGAGGAGCTGGACTCATTCTACTCTCTTCCTTTCACTCGTACCGTGCATCCTGTATCTCTCTCCAAAGGTAGAGTTAAAGCTGTTGATACGGTACGCTATTCAGTGACGAGCCATAGAGGTTGCTATGGTCAGTGCAATTTCTGCGCAATTGCCCTTCATCAGGGAAGGACAGTAGTCTCAAGAAGTGAGACATCTATTCTTGACGAAGTCGTTTCTCTCACAAGAGATGGTAATTTCAGAGGAACCGTAACTGACATAGGTGGACCAACGGCGAACATGTACGGCTACGAGTGTTTGGTTAAGCTGAAGGCTGGAGCCTGCCGAACCAAGAGATGCCTCTTCCCGGAGGTATGCGGCTCTTTGGAACCTGATCATTCAAGATATTTGTCTCTTCTAAAAAGAGCGAGAGAAATTCCTGGAGTAAAACATGTATTCGTCTCCTCGGGCATCAGATATGATCTCATTCTAGGTGATAAAAGATACGGGAAGGAATTTCTGAAGGAACTAATGAAAAACCACGTCTCGGGGCAGCTGAAGATAGCTCCAGAGCACACAGTCGATCATGTGCTTGAACACATGTGCAAACCCTCGAATAAGATGCTGACTAGCTTTCTTGAAGAAGTTGATCGGCTATCAGACAGAAAAAACTTCGTTGTTGGTTACTTCATCGCGGCCCACCCAGGGTGCACGATTCGGGACATGGAAGAACTAAAGAGATTTATTCGAGAGAAAATGCGCTATAATCCTGAGCAAGTCCAGATTTTCACTCCTTCACCTTCGACACTCTCCACGGCTATGTATTACACTGAGATGACTTCAGAAAATGGCGACTCAATCTTTGTAGAAAAGTCCTCAGGTTCTAGAAAAGCACAAAAAGAGGTTTTAACTGAAAGACGAACCCTAGAAGGAAAACCTCACAAGGATATACGCAGTACCGGCAGCAAGGGTCATGATCGTCAACGGCATTGAAAACTTCAAGAAATCCGAATAACTCAGCTTTTCCCTTGAATGCTTTTCTATCAGTCCGACACCAACCATATTGGCTGCGGCGCCCGCAATTGAGAAACTCCCCCCAAAACACGCTGAGATCGATATCACCCACCAAACATCCATGGGAACTCCGTATTTTGCAGTCATCCCCTCAATAACGGGAATCATAAATGTTACAGCCGGCACCGCACCGATAAAACCGCTCATGAGTGCAGATAACCAGTAAAGTGTTAGAAAGAGAATGATCCTGTTGCCCGAAAGAGAACCAAGTAGATCGGAAATAGATGACGTAATACCTACTTGTTGGAGTGCCGACGCAAGCACAAACAACCCCATGAAGAAAAAGATCGTGTCCCATTCGATATCCTCAGACAGACTTGAAAAACTCTTACCGCTAAGGATCATCGCAGCAGCAGCACCGCCGAGGGCAATCAAAGATGGCTCAACTCCTATCAAGTCGTGCAGAAGGAATCCTGCTATTATTCCAAAAAACACGGTCAGCGACTTGTACAGTGAGGATTTTGAGACTATAGCCTTGTTGGGATCCATACTTGCAAGCCGCTGAAGTTTGTCTCCCATCAATCTATAACTCTTGAAAACCCTTCTGTCAAGAAAGACGACAGTAATTAGCAGTGCAATGAGAGTAATAGGGCCATCTATCCTTATGAAATCCATAAATCCGAATCCACTCGCTGAACCGACAAGGATATTGGGCGGATCTCCAATCAGCGTTGCCGTTCCTCCAACGTTTGCGGCGAGGACACCCGCAAGCAGGAAGTTTCTGGGGGAGACTTCCAGAGAATCCGCAACAAGAAATATTATCGGGGCAAAGAGAAGTATAGTAGTGACGTTGTCTAGAAAGGCAGAGAAAAGCGCAATTGTAACCATAAAGAAGACTAATAATGCTCTAACATTTCCCTTCGAAATCCTCACAACATGAACAGCCACAAACTCGAAGAACCCTGTTGTCCTAAGAGTGCCGACCACTATCATCATTCCGATAAGAATGCCTATCGTATTGAAGTCTACAAGAAAACCAATTTCCTTCATATCGAAGTTAGGTATTACTTTAGAAAGAAGTATGATTATACCTGCTGCAAACGCAACGGTAGATCTATTGAATTTACCAGATATTATGAGAATGTAAGCCAGAACAAAAACAACTAGAACGAACAACCACTGCATTTCGAGTCACCTCTCGAAAATGAACTATAACAGTATATCACCAACCAATTCCTTGAACAATGGACAAAAATTTTCAGTCAAATTGATACCGGAGTAGCCAACTCGAAGAAGGAGGTCAGAGTTATGAAGAAGGTTTCTGTAGTACTTGTTGTAGTTATGTTATCAGTGGCTTCTCTGGCCCTGGTTAATGAAGGCTACGAGAGCCCAGTTATTAACGTAGTTGAAGCAGCAGGACCAGCAGTTGTCAAAGTAGACGTTGAGGCGACAAGGAAATATTCCATCAGAGATCCTTACGGTTTCGAGGAATTCTTCAGGCGTTTTTTTGGTGAAATTCCCGATCAGAAGGTGACCGGCGTTGGGTCCGGGTTCATCTTCAGTAAAGATGGCTATATTTTCACTAACGAACATGTTGTCGCTGGAGCAGACAAGATATCGGTATCTCTTCTCGACGGCAACGTCTATCCGGCAAAGTATATTGGAGGAGACGCCGAACTAGACATTGCCGTGATAAAGATCGAACCGGACGGTGCCGATCTTCCCATTGTTGAAGTCGGTGACTCCGACTCTCTTAGGATAGGCGAATGGGCAATTGCGATAGGCAATCCTTTTGGTCTAAAACACACAGTTACCCTCGGCGTGATCAGCGCTGTCGGCAGGCAGCTACCGAAACCCGACGGTAACGGAGTCTATTCGAATCTTATCCAGACTGATGCAGCAATCAACCCCGGTAATAGTGGAGGTCCACTCCTCAACATTTATGGTCAGGTTATCGGAATCAACACAGCCATTATATCTCCCGACGTTGGGACTTCTCTTGGCTTCGCAATACCGATCAACGTTGCTATGAGATTCGTTGATTCGATAATCGAAACGGGATCGGTTCAGAGGGCTTATCTGGGAGTGTACATGGACTCCGTCACTGAGGCAATCTCTCGATCGTTGGGTCTCAAAGTTGATAAAGGCGCCTTAATAACCGATGTCGTACCTGACTCAGCTGCTGACAAGGCGGGAATTAGGCCACAAGACGTAATAGTCGGATTCGAAAATCTTGAGATCTCAAACTCCTCTGAGCTTAGAGCAGCTGTACTCAACTACCCTGCTGGTTCTCAAGTTAGAATCACGATCGACAGGTTCGGAGAGAGGATTGTTGTAACTGCAGTCCTTGGGACCCTTTCTCAAGAAAGTACTTCTTCACAGGAAGAGAGTGAAGAGCCAAAAGCTTTCGAGAGCTCTTTAGGCCTCTCGGTTTCCGAGATAACTCCTGAAGACAGAGAGCGTCTCGGCCTTTCTCAAGAGTTCAGAGGGATAATCGTTAGGAGTGTAAGCACAGAAGGAATAGTATACAGGCTGGGCATAGGGAAAGACGACATAATAACCCGTTTAAGCATAAATGGAAATCAGGTGGCTATTGATAATGTAAGTGCTTTTGAAGAAGCTGTTGATAGCATAAGAGAGGGAGATTACGTGGCTTTCTTCGTCTATAGAAGCGGCGTAAGATTCGTTGCTTCTTTCCAGTTCTAAAATGGAAATGCCGTCACCCTTCGAAGGTGACGGCTTACCCCCTTTAGTCCCCTGTGCAGGATCAACGCCTAAATTATAGCACAGGGGTTTTTTCTTTCCAAAATCATTGTTATAGCGAAGTGACAAGTAGAACTGCCTTGACAGAAAGTTTGCCATCTACAAAAGCTGTAGCATCTATTTTGGCAAGATTCATCTTTCTTCCAATCAGTCTGATTGAGTATTCAAGTCTGCATGGAGGTTTAACTATGGTCTTGAACCGTGCTTTTTCTATTCCTACGAACAAAGGGGTTGTCCCAGGCTTTAGAAGAAGAATTCCCGCCGTTTGTGCTAGACCCTCAATTATTAGTACTCCCGGGTAGATTGGGCACCCGGGAAAGTGGCCTCTGAAAACGGGATCATCTTCAAGGATATCTCTGTAAGCTTTAGCCTCCGTTTCTCCAATAGATGTTACACCGTCCACTAACAGAAAAGGGTCTCTGTGAGGAATTCTCTCTTGAACATACTCCTTGTCTTTCAAAGCTCTCCTCCTGTAGCGTTTCCGGTCAATAAGACCGCAAAGCGTCCGAAATCCATACTTTATTGGTCTCCTTGGGCCCTGGTATAGTGTTGCTGACTCTTTATCAGCATTTCCGTGCCAGGAGGAACGACATTGACGAGACAAAGAAGAACACTAACTGAACTATTAGGAATAAAGTATCCAATATTCCAGGGAGGAATGGCCTGGATTTCAGACAACGGCTTGGCAGGGGCTGTTTCAAATGCTGGCGGGTTAGGGATTATTGCTGGCGGAAGCCTTTCGGCGGAAGAGTTACAGACTGAAATCCGAAGAACAAAAGAGATCACATCAAAACCTTTTGGCGTAAATATTATGCTTCTCTCTCAGAACATCGAAGATCAAATAGAAGTTGTCTGCCGAGAGAAGGTACCAGTGGTAACGACAGGTGCAGGAAGCCCATCACGCATTATTGAAAGGCTCAAGTCTTCTGGGACTAAAGTAATCCCGGTTGTTGCTTCAACGGCACTTGCACGAAGGCTCGAAAAACAAGGTGCTGACGCAGTAATTGCCGAAGGAATGGAAGCCGGTGGCCATATCGGAAAGGTGACAACAATGGTTCTGGTGGCGGCCGTTGCATCCGTAGTAAAGATCCCTGTTATTGCTGCCGGCGGAATCGCTGATGGAAGAGGGCTCGTAGCAGCTCTTGCTCTAGGGGCAAGCGGAATCCAGATGGGAACAAGGTTCATTTGCACGACGGAGTGTTCGGCACACCATAATTACAAAGAAAGAGTTCTTTCATCAAACGAGCTTGATACAGTCGTTACAGGGATCTCAACCGGACATCCTGTCAGAGCCTTCCGAAATAAATTGACTAGGAAGATTGAAGAACTTGAAAGACAAGGTAACGGAGTCGAGGCAATTGAAAGAGTGGCGATTGGCGGCCTTAAAAGAGCCGCAAGAGAAGGTGATCTCAATTTTGGCTCGCTCATGGCCGGTCAATCTAGTGGATTGATCAGAGACATCAAAAGCGTAAGTGAGTTGTTGGAAGAAATCATCGGGGAAGCCGAAGAGGTCATCGAAGTTTTGGGAGGGATCAAGAGATGGTAGCATGGATATTTCCCGGTCAGGGGAGTCAGTACGTTGGAATGGGAAAGACACTGTTCGAGGAAAGCGCCATAATACGAGAATTCATTGGGCTCTCGGGCCGAATGCTTGGATTTGATATGTTAAGATTGATGCTTGAAGGTCCGGAAAGTGAGTTGACTCTTACACAGAATGCTCAGCCGGCTATTCTCTCTGTCAGCATCGCTCTTTCGGATTTCCTCTCGGAAAGGGGTGCTAAACCCGATATTGTAGCGGGTCTATCTCTTGGAGAATTCAGTGCGCTTACTGTTGCGGGATCACTTGAGTACGCTGATGCTCTTCGACTTGTCAGGTTGAGGGGAATAGCGATGCAAGAAGCAATTCCACCCGGTGAAGGAATAATGGCGGCAATCATAGGTTTACCCAATGAGGCCGTAGAGAAAATCTGCCTGGAAATCTCTTCTGAAGAAGAAGTTATCGTTGCCAATTACAACTGTCCAGGCCAGGTTGTGGTTTCGGGAACTACAGAAAAAGTGCGTTTGGTAACTTCAATGGCACTGGAAGCAGGTGCTAGAAAGTGCGTTGAGCTTTCCGTCAGCGCACCTTTTCACAGTCGATTCTTACAGCCAGTAGGCGATGTCTTGCGGGACTTTCTGAAGGACGTCAAGGTGAGTCCTCCTAAAATCCCCGTGATCTCAAACGTCACTGGCGACTTCTTCCCCGAAGATCCAGAGGAAATCAAAGAACTCATAATCTCCCAGGCATATAAGCCAGTTAAATGGGAACAATCAATAAGAAGAATGATACAACTTGGCTCGGACAGATTCATTGAAGTAGGACCCGGAAAGGTTCTTAGCGGATTTATGAAGAAGATTGATAGAAACGTTTCGATTAGCACAACAGATTGCGAAAGCCTTGAAGTAATAAGAGAATTCCAGGAAATCGTTAACTAAAATACTTTGAAATGAGAGGTGAGTTCAATGGAAAAGACGTCTACTGTACAGGAAAGAGTGATTTCGATCGTAGCAGAGAATCTGAGTATTGAAGCTGGAGAAATCGTCGGAAGTTCAAGATTCATAGAAGATCTTGGAGCTGACTCTCTTGACTTGGTAGATCTTGTAATGGAACTTGAAGACAAATTCGATATCCAGATCAGCGACAGTCAGACCGCAAGCTTCAAGACCATCGATGACGTTGTGAAATTCATAATCAAACTGGAAGAGAGATAGGATGAGAAGAGTCGTAATAACTGGAATGGGTGTAATTTGTTCAATAGGAAAGAACCTATCGGAGTTTTGGGAGTCGCTGAAATCTGGTAGATCTGGTATTGACTGGATTGACACTTTTGATGTCACTCAGTTTGGATCAAAGGTTGCTGGTCAGGTAAAAGACTTCGATCCTGTTGCATTTATGGGCAAAAAAGAAGCAAAAAGAAACGCAAGATTTGTTCAGATGGCTGTTGCTAGTGCTTGCCAGGCGTATGATGATTCCGGTCTGGACGGAAAGATTCCTAATCCCGAAAGGGCTGGGGTGGTCTATGGTGTAGGTCTAGGCGGAATGGATGTCATTGAGGACCAGCACTCCGTCTTGTTGGAAAAAGGCCCCTCGAGAATCAGCCCTTTCCTGATTCCCATGACTATCGCGAATATGGCACCAGGACTTCTCGCCGTACGTTTCAAGTTCAAGGGTACAAACTTCACTGTGTCCACAGCTTGCGCTTCTGGCACAAATGCGATTGGTGAAGCAACGAGGCTTATAAGAAATGGGATAATCGATATCGCGATGACCGGCGGTTCTGAAGCCACGATCACGCCCCTTGCTCTTGCCGGCTTCTCGAATATGACCGCCCTATCACGCGGAAATCCTGAAAATGCTTCAAGACCGTTTGATCGCGAACGCGATGGATTTGTTATGGCCGAAGGATCCGCAACACTGATCATCGAGGAATACGGGCATGCTTTGAAGCGTGGAGCAAAGATCTACGGGGAAATCGCCGGATACGGTTCAACCGATGATGCGTTTCATATCACTTCACCCGAGGAATCTGGTGATGGAGCTTACAGAGCTATGAAAATGGCTCTTGAAGAAGCCGAAGTTGACCCATCAGAAGTTGACTATATTAACGCTCACGGCACTTCTACGCCCTTAAACGACTTGACGGAGACACGAGCCATAAAGCGTCTATTTGGGAGTAGTGATGGGCTCAACATAAGTTCCACGAAGTCAATGGTCGGACATGCCCTGGGAGCCGCAGGAGCAATTGAATCTGTAGCAACTCTTCTTGCAATTCAGAACTCTTTCGTTCCACCAACGATTAATTACTCTATCCCCGATCCTGAATGCAATCTGAACTACACACCAAATTCAGGAGTTGATAGGAAAATCAACTACGCCTTAAAAAACTCATTTGGCTTTGGAGGCCATAACGCTTCTTTGCTATTCAAGAAGCTCTAACTATCTTAATCGGGCGGGGCGCATCTGCGCCCCGCCATAACTATGATTTGCCCCGTTCAATGAAAGCGCTTCCTACTCTATTAAGAAAAGCAGAACTTCCCAAAAATGCGCCTCACTATTAAGCTCGACTTTCGTCACCAAGTATCCGAGAGAGCGTTCTAAAGGCGAATTGTACCGCTCTGGTCCTAAAAGGTTTCGCTTGACTATCTAGTTGAATCAGCCAAACTTCTTCCCTTTTGGAAAGACTTATATAGAATCTTTGAGAATAGCCTCTGTCAACCGAAAGAGTCTCAATTAGAAAGACCTCATTATCAAGCTTTCTGTAGACCCCCATGAACTTGACAAACATCTCATCACTAGAAAACGACCGCCCTGCAACTCTATCAAGCTGGGACTTGTCGATGTTCTTCACCCACAAATGCGACAAGTTAACCACATCCTCTTCACAGTTCACTGCTTTGCTGTTTCTTCTACAGATGAGTCTGAATATCTCCCTCTGCATAGCCAGCCATTTTCTCTCGTATCTAGTTCCCACTCCGGCCGTTGGATTTATTTCGACTGTGACCGAATCGAAGAGACCAGTTAGGTCTACGCTTGAGCTCATCTCAGAGATGAATTCCTTCGAATCGGAGTAGAGCTGAAAGAAACCCCCTTTTTTTAGAACCCGCCCAATCTTCAAAACGAAATTGGGGTCGTTCAGCCGCCGATTTGAATGTCTTTTCTTTGGCCACGGACAGGGGAAATTCATATAAACACCGGACAGTGAATCCTTAGGAATTACGTTATTTAAACAGAAAGATGCATCCGTCAGAAGCACTCGGACGTTTTCTACAAGCTCTCTCTTAAGCGATTTAAGAAGTTTCTCTGTGCTTATTACAGACAACTCAACTCCCAGGAAATCTTTTGCAGAATTATCAATCGCTTTCTGAACAAGGAACTCGCCACTACCAAACCCCACTTCCAGGTATGTTTCGCTTTCCCTCCCAAAGACTGTAGGCAAATCTAGAGGAATCTCATGTTCGGAAGCATCGAGGTAATTACTCAGAAAATGCTGATCCATACAATCGCCCCATTCTGTAGGCAAAAAGATTAGCCAAGAAATCCGTGCAACTTCACAAGAAGGATTGTAACCTACTCAACCTCGCATTTCCACTTAATGCTTCAGAAGAATAGATCGTTTCATAGTCTTTCTGCGATGGTATAATTATCATGACTGCCGGAGGTGAAGGAAATGCTCTTTGATCCTGCTAAGATCGCGGTTCTTTACTCAGAAGAGGCCCTTGAGAGAATTGTTAGTAGACTTGCAGAAGAAATCAACAGTTACTACTCCTCGATTACTGAAGAGATAACGGCTGTCTGCATTCTGAAGGGCTCAGTTCATTTCTATAGCGATCTCCTAAAGAGACTTGAGTTGAAGGTGCGCTATAATTTCGTTCATGTTTCCAGTTATTCAGGAGTCTCCACTACGGGAAGAATTCGTGTAAAGACATGGGTGGATGAATCTGTTACGGACCGTTACGTTCTTCTTGTTGAAGACATAGTTGACACCGGAGGAACTTTGAGATACATAATAAACTATATCTGGAAGCAGAAACCGGCAGACGTGAAACTGGTCTCGCTCTTTGAAAAGACTATTCACGACCACGGTGTTGGGATAGACTTTACCGGCGAAAGAATAGGCGATCAGTTCATTGTTGGATATGGACTTGACTATGATGAAGTATACAGAAATCTACCTTACGTAGGTTATTTGAAAGGTGATTGATGAGAAGAGGCAACATTGTTACACTTGTTCTCTCTGTCTTACTTCTGAGTATCTGTATGATAACTTCTTTTTTTGCACTGAGTGTTGTGAACTCAAATCGCAAAAACACGCAGTTAATGCTTGAGGCTTCAGTAAAGAGGGGAGTAAGGGTTTCTGCCGAAAGACTTCTTCAGTTCAGCATAGATAATGGCAGACCACTTGCTGTGGAACTTAACGGCTATTCACTAGAGACTGATTTTGTCGATGGTAGATGGTGCGTGAGAATAGATAACGGAGACGACCAAGAACAGATTTTCGCCGAAGGAAGGTGAACGAATTGATTGCGGTATCCGTTGATTCAGGTTGTGCGCCAACGAGAAGTTTCGTTGAGGAGCATAAACTCTTTTTCATGGGAATGAAAATCATTATTGATGATAAGGAATATAACGACGAGTTTGACTTCATGGAGAATGTTTTCTACAATATCGTCGAAAGCTCCAGAGAGTTTCACACAGCTCAACCGCCACTCGGACAGGTTCTTGATTACTACAATGACATAAAGTCAAAAGGTTACACGAAGCTACTTGATATTCATTTCTCATCGAAGATGTCGGGTCTGTATGATACTTGCGTTATGGCCTCCAAAATGGTGGAGGGGCTAGAAGTCACAGTTGTTGATACCAGAAAAGTCTCTATTGGAGCTTATTTGATCGCTAAGAAACTTATTGAGTTAATAGAACGAGGGTTGGAGATCGATGAGGCAATATCGAGAGTGCCGGAGATAATTCAAGATACGTTCATGGAATTCAGCGTTCCCACGCTGAAATACTTGATAAAGAACGGAAGAATAGGAAAAGCACAGGGGCTAGCCGGAACCTTGCTCAACATCAAGCCGATTCTTTCAGTGGATGAAGAAGGATATATTAGTCCTGTGGCGAAGCTTAGAGGTATGAAGAAGTTGCAGGAGCAGATGGTTTCAAACGTCCTTGAGTTTCTCGAGAGAAGGAGAGAATCAGTTGTTTTGTACTCTATCTACGGGAGCGAGGAGTACTCGGATATTGCGAAAGAAACAACCGAAAAAACCGTCGAGTTGATCGAAGAGAATTTAGGCATCCAAAGAAATGAGATTGAACTTGTTGCCGGAAGAATCTGGCCAACAATAGCCTGCCATAGCGGACCCGCAGTCTTTGGCCTGGCGTGTTACGGGGAGAAAGAAAGAAAGTAATGCTTTTTGAGCAAGTCCTTGACGAATGTGAAATGCTTTTCGAAGCTTCGCTCTCAGGAAGAGACAATGAAGTTCTCTTCTCTGAACTGAAGCGAATCGTATCTCAGACAAACAAAGAGGAGTTTTCCCGATTTCCCTTACTCAACGAATACTTGTCCAAATTCGTCTCCTACTTCTCGAAAAGCGAAGCGCTCAGTCAAGATAGAAGGAAAAAGAGACTAATAAATGGACTCGAAATGGTAGCAAAGTTGAGAAGGATTTTCCTTCTGCGAACTGTTGACGAAATCGAGGCGCTACTAGGAAGGCCCGTATCACTCTCAACACCCATAAAGTATGCTTACTCAGTCGGTGAAGCAAGATCCAAAATTCTTAAGAGAATGGATATCGAAACAATTGGTGATCTGATCTATTACTTTCCGAGAGACTACGAAGACCGAAGGGTGATTCTCCCGATTTCGTCACTTTCAGCTGATTCCAAGGTAAGTGTAAGGGCGAGAATACTTAACTTCTCAGTTAAGAAGGTTTCAGGCTACACGATAATCTCTGCAGTCGCAGGCGATGGCTTCGGTCAACTGCTTCTCAAATGGTTCAATCAGGACTACATTCTACAAAAGCTCAAGAAAGACAAAGAGTATCTCATTCACGGATTGGCAAAGAAGACCCCATTTGGTCCTCTGGAGATGAACTCTCCGGAAATCGAAGAAGTGAATGGCGAAGTCTCGGGGGAGATTCTGCCCGTCTACTCCCTTACTTCAGGAATCTCTATGAAAATGATGAGGAAAATAACCAAGCGCAATCTTGGTGTTGTGAGATCCCTAGAAAACCTTATCCCTCTGAAGATCAAAGAAAGAAGGCAGCTCCTCGAAAGAAAGCATTCATTCACTGCGATACATTTTCCCAAGAGCATGTTCGAAGCAAGAAAGGCTCGCGAAACGCTTGCATATGAAGAGTTTTTCTTATTTGAGATAGCAGTTCTTTCTCGTAGAAGACAGATGAGGTGTAAATACCAAGGCCTACCTAAGGAAATCGCCGGGATTCTCGCCGAAAGACTTGTAGAGTCACTGCCCTTTGAGTTAACAGAAGATCAGGTAAAGGCTTTCAGAGAGATAAGAGATGATATGAGGGCCACCTCGCCAATGAGTAGGTTGCTTCAGGGAGATGTGGGCTCTGGAAAGACACTTGTAGCCGAACTGGCAATCACAGACAACTATGAAGCTGGATATCAGAGCGCCTTGATGGTTCCAACGTCTGTCTTGGCAATGCAGCACTTCGAAAAGATGAAGAAGGATCTTGAACCGCTAGGTATCGACGTCGCACTGTTGACTGGTTCACTCAAGAAGACTGATCAGGAGAGTATCAGAACCAGATTGACAAAGGGAGAGATAGACGTAGTGGTTGGAACCCATTCCCTAATTCAGGAGGGTGTGGAGTTCAGAAGCCTTGGTCTTGTTGTGGTCGACGAACAGCACAGATTCGGAGTTAAGCAACGTGAAACATTGACTTCAAAGGGGAGACTTCTTGATAGTCTTGTCATGACTGCGACTCCTATCCCCAGAACACTTGCCTTGACGGTATACGGTGATCTTGACGTATCAACAATTCATACGATGCCAAAAGGAAGATCGCCAGTACGAACGATACTGCTTGCCCGAAGCAAGATCGATCATCTCTATTCATTCATTTCGGAGGAAATAAAGATGGGTCATCAGATTTTCTTCATTTATCCTCTCGTAGAAGAGTCAGAGCAAGTAGACCTGAAAAATGCAACAGATGAAGCGGCAAGGCTAAGAGAGAAAGTCTTCCCTGGTGCAGGAGTGGAGCTGCTCCATGGAAGACTAACCGACACCGAAAAGCAAGAGATTATGCAGAGATTCAAATCAAAGAAGAGCATGATTCTTGTTTCCACAACTGTTGTTGAGGTAGGAATTGATATACCTACGGCAACCGTTATGGTTATTGAACACCCCGAAAGATTTGGAATGGCGCAACTTCACCAGCTCAGAGGACGTGTAGGAAGAAGCAATCTCAAGTCGATTTGCGTCATGCTAATGAACCGGGCGATTTCGGGCGAAGCGCTCTCGAGGTTGAGAGAGTTTGCTTCGACCGCAAGTGGATTTGATGTTGCTGAGCTCGATCTTAGACTTCGAGGCCCCGGTGAGTTCGTTGGTTTGAGGCAGCACGGAATGCCTCAATTTCTTCTCGGCGACATTGTCGATGATCAAGATCTCCTTTTCAAAGCCAGGGAAGATGCTCAGGAAACTATTGAAAGAGACCCCGATCTTCTGGAGCATGGAGCTCTCAGAATCGAAATGCAGAGGCTATACTCGGAAAGAGTAAGATTGATAGAGGTTGGATAGTATGTTGGTCATAACCGGAGGGAAGTGGGCTAGACGATCTATAAAGACTCCTCCAAGGAGGAGTACAAGATATACACCTCAGTCCGCCAGAAAGGCCCTTTTCGATATAGTGGACGTGAGCTCGAAGACCTTTCTTGATCTCTTCTCAGGAAGCGGGATAATTTCTTTTGAAGCACTGAGTAGAGGCGCAATAGATGTAACATCAGTTGATTCATCAAAGAAGGCATGTCAATCAATTCTCGAAAGCAAGAATGGACTTGATCCTTCAGCGGACTTGAAAATAGTCTGCTCCGACTTCCGCAGAGCCATCCCTTCCCTCGTAAGAAAGGGTGTTGAATTTGATATTATCTTTGCAGATCCCCCTTTTGATGAACAATATATTAAACCTCTTATTGAATTGCTAGAACAAAACTCTGTCGTTCTAAACTCTAGAAGTCTCCTGATAGTCGAAACTTCAAAGAGAGAAAGCGATTCTCTTGCAAGAACCGGTACTCTGTTTAGGCTTATCGATCAAAGAGAATATGCAGGGATAGTATTCTCGATCATGGTGAAGAAATGAAGTTCCTAGTTGAAGACTCTCTTACAAAGCTGGCGAAGAAGCTCCGGTTTCTTGGCTTCGACACCGAGATATGCTCAAGAAATGAGATTGAAGGAGCTGTCAGCAATCGAGACGTATTTCTTACCAAGAGCAGGAAAGCTCTCGAAATTGCAATGAGATTCAGGATCAGATGTTACCTTATCAAATCGGAGAACTGGAAGTCGCAACTGAAGTCGGTCGTTCACAGGTTCAGGATAAGTCACAAAGATATCGATTTCCTCAGCAGATGTTCAAAATGCAACGGCGAGCTAGAAATAGCCTCTCTTGAAGATCTTTGCGGAGTACCGGACTACATACTACTTACAAAAGAGAACTTCTCAAAGTGCAAGAATTGCGGTCATATCTACTGGAAGGGAAGTCATGTTGAGCACATGAGAATGATAATAGAGATTGTCGAGAAGTGGTGATTGAACTGAGAGGAACGGGGTTTGAAACATCTTCTGATGAGATAATCCAGAGAATACTGAAAAGAATAGCGCTGGAAATCTCATCGGAACCATCACTCTTTATTCTGGAGAAGTACCGGGATGTCTTCAAGGAAGTGAATTTCAGAGAAGGATTCACCCGTACAGGAAGGGAAATTGGATTGAATAAGAATCCCTTTCTGAGAGAACTAAACAAAGCTGATGTGTTCGAGAAGGAGATAGTCCTTTCTACTCATCTCGAGGAACATAAGGAAAAGGTTAAGTTCATAGGTTTGTTTTGCGAGGGTGAACCGCTCGGCCTTTTGACCTTCCCTACAAAATCTAAAGTCAAAGGCTCACTCGGAAGCTGGATAAAGGAGCTAGAAATGGCTCTGCACTATTCAATCAAGAGATCGCTAGAAGAAGAAAGCTACAGGAGACTGAAGCTTGTCTCTCGATTAACTTCGGTTCTCGAAACGGAAACCGATTCGGAAGAGCTTGTATATAGATCTCTTGAAATTGCCAGAGAGATGTTAAGGGTTAGATGGATCTTCTTTCTTGAAAGGCTTGACACCTCATTTCACCTTAGGGCAGCGATTGGTGAAGGAACAAGTCCTTTACGAGGAATAGAGATGAGTATTTCCGATGAGCAACTTGATGCTCTCTCAAGAGAGAGGCTTTTTGTTTCAGCCAAGAAGTCGGATCTTTCATCAGTGATCTTCACAGAAGAAGTCTCCGTAGGTTCGTTCATAGCAGTTCCACTCTTGGTCGAGGGAATGGTAGTTGGATTGATTGTTGCTGCCGATAGAGAAGAGGTAGAAGGTGAATTCAGAGCTTACAAACACCTTGACAGAGAAGATTTGAAGATGCTTGATGATATGAGTAGAAGGATGGCAGTTGCCATAAGTAGGTTAAGACTTACTTCTCGACTGGAAATGGAAGTGAGAAAACTCAGGCAGCTCGGAAAGAAGCATGAGGAACTAATAAGCGAACAGAAAGAGCAACTCTTCAAATTGAGCGTGCTTCACAAAATCACAGAGGCAATGAAGAGAAGCCTTGACAGAGAGAGAATAATTAGAATTCTTCTTATGGGCGCAACCCACTCCTCCGGACTTAAATTCGATAGAGCAATATTCTTCAGAGTGGATAACGCACGTTCTGTTCTTGTTGAAGAGAGCAAAATGCTCTCAAAAAGCAGAGAAAACTCGGACAGATCAGTGTATAGCGATCTAGCAAGATATCTTCAGGATGTGTCGTTTGAGGAATCTTCAAATGATGAAAATGAATCTAGGGCGTTGATTTCTTACCCGGGTAATATCATCCTTGAGAGAGTAGTCCTGAGGAAGAAAATCGTTCACGTCACACCCGAAATGCTTAGGCTGAGAGGGGAAGAGTTGGCTCTTCTCAATAGGATCATCGGTTCAGATGAATACTTGATTGTTCCCGTATCCGGTGAAGAAGAAGTATTAGGAATTCTGATAATCGACAACAGTGATTCAGGAAAGAGAATCAGCAATGCCGATACGGAGATTCTCGGGTTGCTTGCCGACAGCACAGGGGTAGCTCTGGAGCTTACGGAGAACTACGAGAGAATTGTCCAGATGGCTGAGAGCCTTGAGAAGGAGAAAAACCTATCTAATTACTATCGTAGGTTTGTATCAAGTATTCTTCAGTCTCTCGAATCGGCAATAATCGTCTGTTCGGTTGAAGGCAAAATAACAGAGGTAAACAGAACCGCTGAGTTCCTTCTTGACGTCAATAGAAATGACATTATCGGAAAGAGCATCCAGTCCATGAATTTGAAACTCGACGGTATCATCGAACTACTCTTTGACGCGATGAGAATTGGAGAGACGATTACTTTGACTGATCAGCATTTTAACGCTTTTGGCGACAAGTATTTCGATGTTCAAATAACACCTTTGAGAGAAGAGAGAAGAAAGAAGCTTACCGGTGTGATTCTATCTCTAGATGAAATAACTAGAAGAAGAAAGCTGGAACAGGAGTTGAAAAGCAGAGAAAAACTCGCTGCTCTCGGAGAAATGTCTGCCAAAGTTGCTCACGAAATCAGAAACCCCATCACGATAATCGGCGGTTTTGTTAAGAGGATTCTGGCCTCTTCCGACAGGGAAAAAACTAGAGAATATGCGAAGATACTTATGGAAGAACTCCGTAGACTCGACAGCATAGTTGGAGAAGTACTAGAAGCCTCGCGAAGAAGGAGTGTAACAACGGACGAGAAGTTCGATCTCGTTTCCATAACACGCGAGATACTTGCCGGTTTTGAAGAAAAAGCCGTCCAAGAAAGTGTTAAACTTGTTCTATACTCAAGAAAAGATGAAATTGAGTATTACGGCAACAAAGACAGGATTAAACAGGTAATAATTAACCTTGTTCAGAACGCTATTGAGGCTTCTGAAAGTGATGGTGAAGTACGGATAACTATTCAAGAAGAAGATGATAGTATAAACTTTTCCGTCTGGAATGGCGGAAGAACGATACCAGAGGAGACGTTGAAGCGTATCTTTGAGCCGTTCTTCACTACCAAGACCTTTGGCACGGGTCTAGGACTTTCGATATGCAAGAAGATTGTTGAGGAACACGGGGGAGAGATTTCCGCTTCAAGCGGAAGCGGAGGAACTAACTTCACTTTCAGGTTGCCGACTAGAAGAGTTGGGAGGTTTGATCTTGAAAAAAAGAGTGCTGATAGTTGAAGATGAAAAGAACATGAGGCTACTCCTTGAAGAAGAGCTCAAGGAATCGGGATATGAAGTCGAGGGCTCAAGTAGCGCAGAAGAAGCTCTGAGCATCTTAAAGCAGGGAACATCGTTTGATCTCATTACTATCGATGTTGAAATGGAAGGGATAAATGGACTTGAGCTAGCCGGCATATTGCGCGAAAAATATCCTGATAAGAAGATCGTTCTTTTGACAGCGTACACACACTACAAACATGATCTCTCTTCTTGGGCCGCTGACGCGTATGTCGTTAAGTCACCCGATTTCTCGGAATTGAAGTCTCAGATCAAAAGACTCCTGGAAGAGAACTGAAAATTGGAGAAGGAGGAAGTTACATGCGTTTTAGAATCATCCCGCTTCTAATATTGCTTGTTATTACAGTTTCCCTTTTCGGATACTCGGTTAGACCAGGTGATCTGCTATTGATCTCTGTTTATGGTTCAGGCGATCTTTCCAGCGAAGTACTTGTTGGTCCTGACGGTACCGCTTCTATTCCACCGCTAGGAAATATTGCTTTACTGGGAAAGACTCTCGAAGAAATCCAATCTTTGCTGTCTTCTCAGTTCTTAAATCAGGGCATCCTTACATCTAAACCACAGGTTACGGTATCTGTGAAATCATATGCACCATTCATGTTCTACATCCTTGGGGAAGTAAACAAACCAGGGGCGATAGAGTGGCATGAAGGCACGATCGGAATCTCTCAGCTTCTTGCCCTTGCTGGCGGGCTCCAGGATGGGGCAGATCTCTCTTCTGCCTTCGTTGTCTATAAGGATGGAACCAGAAAGCACGTCGATCTGTCTTCCATTTTGTCGGCAGGCGAAGCTTTGAAGGAGAAGATTACGGAAGGTTCAACCCTATACGTTCCAACGGGTACAAAAGCATGGATCTTGACTATGGGAGAGTTCAGGTCACCTACTCTAGTGAAATTCAATCCAGGCATTACGTTAACCCAGGTTATTGCTAAGTCGGGCGGCCTTGCCGAAACGGCCGACAAAGAAGAGATTCTGATCATTAGCGACGAATTCCAGGGCAACTCATCCTCAATAAACCTGAATAGTATACTATTTGGAAGAGTAAGCGACCCGGAAGTCCCCGCCGGGAGTATCGTAATAGCAAACGATTCTTCATCAAAATCCGTGAAACTTCTTGGTGAGTTCAACAACCCAACATCGCTACCATACCGTGAAACACTTACCCTTCTACAGGCAATTGGAGAGGCCGGCGGCCTTAGACAAACTGCATCAGAAGGATTGTACATTCTGAGAAGTGGCGTCGCGGTGCCTGAGTCCTTTGAAGTCGATAAGCTCTTGAGCGGTTCAATCGATGACGTGAAATTGAATCCGGGTGATACGGTCTTCGTTCCTCGTCTGCGAGAAAGGTTCGTCTATGTCGCTTCAGCATCATTCGGCGGAAAAGTAGAATTCAGTATCGACGAGAATCTTACTCTTGTAAATGCTCTGGTTAAGGTAGACCTATACGACCCATCTAGTCTCGATTCTGTCGTGATAGTTGAACCTTCTGGAAAACGTTATGACTCCATCAAAAAAGAGGATATGCTTCTCGAGGCAGGTTCGATGATTATCCTGCCCCACGGAGAGAAGACGGTCTTTGTAACTGGAGAGGTTAGAAACCCAGGCTCTCTACCCTTTTCAAATTTCGAAGAAATCACTCTCAGTAGAGCAATTGCTAAGTCGGGCGGTCTTAATGAAAAGGCAGGACTTGTCGAGGTTCTTATGAAAGACGGAACAAGGCTCTTGTCAATAGAAGAGGCCACTAGAAGCTCTCTGGTTCTAGAACCGCAATCTATTGTTCTTGTTAGGGAGAAAGAACAGCGATTTGTCTACGTTGTCTCTTCCACAGAGGGAGGAAGAGTCGACTTTCAAGAGAATGAAGCCTTCACCCTGAGAAACCTTCTTGCCAGAATCAATCTCCTTAATTTCAAGTCAAGCAAGTCCATTTCGATAATTAGTTCAAACGGTACTAATCTAGAGATCCCTGCCTCGGAGTTGGAAGAGAAGGATTACTTCCTTGAACCCGGCTCAATCGTAATTGTTCCTGACACCAGCACTTGGGTATACTTGTTTGGAGAAGTGGGAAGACCGGGAAAAATCGAGCTAGATGAAGATGACCTTCTCTTAACCAGAGCCATTAGCGCGGGTGGAGGATTTTCGCAAAATGCCGACATTTCTTCAGTACAGGTTCTTTCAGGAACGAAAATAATCGACGTCGATCTCGATAGAGTTCTTAAAGGTCTTTCAATAGACCCGAAAATTGGGTATGACGATTTAATCTATGTTCCAAGAATCGACAACAGATTCGTGTACGTTATCTCCGACAACAGCGGAGGCAAAGTTGACTTCTCTTCGGGAGAGAAGATCACATTGAGAAACGCTCTGGCGAAACTAAATCTCGTAGAGATTTCCTCAGAGAAGGAAATAAGGGTGATATCTCCTGACGGCGGCGAAAGAAGGATTCCTATCAGTTCTCTAATAAAGACTGACTGGGAACTTGAGACAGGAAGTGTTGTGTTCTATCCGCAGGCAAGCAACGTGGCGAATGTTCTTGGGCGAGTAAGAAACCCAGGTACAATCACCCTGAAACCCGGTATCCCCTTCAACCTGGCTACCGTGATTTCCGCTGCCGGTGGTTTTGATGACTATGCTGACAGATACGGCATAACAGTAATTGACTCGAGAGCAGCCTCAATAACCGTATATACTATTGATGATCTATCGAAGGATACCCCTCCGTCTATTCCTGATGGAGCAACAGTCTTCGTGCCCGAGATAGAATCAAGATATGTGTACATTCTTGGTGGTGTAAAGGAGCCTGGGCTCAAATTGATTAGCAGAGAAGAACCGAATCCCACCCTGACAAAGCTAATAGCAATATCCGGAGGGTTAATCGATCCTCTATCAAAAAACGTTGAAATAGTTGAATCCGACCAACGCAAGAAACTTGACCTTCAGGCAGTTATAAAGGGCATATCACTTGATCCACAGATAACAAGTGGTTCAATAGTATACGTGCCCGAGACTTCAGAACGGTTCGTTTACGTTATCTCGAGAGAAAGAGGCGGGAGAGTTGACTTTTCTAGTAATGAGGAGATCACCCTTAGAACTGCCCTTGCAAAGCATAACCTGCTTGATTTTGACTCAAACAGTAGAGTAACTGTGATTTTTCCCGACGGAACAAGAAGAGAAAGACAGATCTCCGATCTCAAAGATAATGACATGGTACTTTCACCCGGATCGATAATCGTGTATCCCAACGTTCTCCGCCAGATATTTGTGGTTGGTGCAGTCAATAGTCCAGGATCAGTTCAGTTCGAGCCAGGAGAAAAAGTTACATTGACTACTCTAATTGCAAGAGCTGGCGGGATGACGCCACTTGCACTCAGCAACAAGATACAGATAACAGATCCTTTTGGTAGAACTTCCACAGTAAATGTTGACCCAATACTACTAGGAAAGGCCCTCGATCTTACGCTCGAAGATGGGTCCTTCGTATATGTACCAGTTTATGAGGCTGTTAGAGTGAATGTAATTGGAGAAGTTAGAAACCCGGGAATCGTCGAGTTTTACAAGAATGAGACCCCTAGCCTGATGCTAGCCATTTCCAAGGCCGGCGGTCTAACAAATAGGGCTGCTACTAATATAAAGATCACAGATCAAGACAGAGAGATTCGCTGGTTCGACCTAATTGAAGGTGAAGACATTCATTTGTCGGCAGGTCAGACTGTGTACATTGCCGGAGATGACCGCTACGTTTATGTTAGCGGAGAGGTGAATTCTCCTGGCAAGTTTGAGTTTTCCTTCGAAGAGGAGATCACTGTTCTCAGAGCACTTGCGAGAGCAGGAGGAGAGAAGATTACTGCTTCAGATCAAGTTAGGATTCTCATGCCTTCCGGAGAGATTCTCCCGATTAGTCTGGCTGAAGTCAAAAACGAAGGTAGAGATACGGTAATTGAAGCGGGAAGCACGGTTATCGTTCCAAGAAAGGTGATTAGGATAACTGTTCTGGGTGCAGTAAACAATCCAGGCCTCTACACATTTAGCGTAGATGAAAGCCATTCTCTTTCTGATGCAATAGCCAAAGCGGGCGGAATAGTTGACGAGAATCAGGTTGGAAAGATAGTAATTCATGATGGAAAATCCGTCAGCGAGTTCACCGCATCGGTTCTGCAAAAGCGAGGGGATCCTCTATCAGACAACTCATACATTTATGTGTCGAGCAAATCCTTGATATCAATCACAGTGCTCGGCGATGTAGTAAGACCTGGAAAGTACGAGATCAGCGGAGAAAAACCTTCATTGGCGACAGCGATTGCAGTTGCTGGAGGACTCGACAAATCAGTGACTACGCTCAGTCTTGTAGGAATCGATGGCACAATAAAGCTGGTAGATGCACTGAAGACCGAGGAACTGGCTAGAAGCTATGTTAAGGATGATGATACCATTGTTGCGCTAAGAAACTATGATTCATTCGTTACTATCGTAGGAGACGTCAAGTCACCAGGCATATTCTCTGTTTCAGAATATGGGGAGCTTTCGCTTGCAGAACTACTGAGTCTTGCAGGGGGTCTTGCCAGCTTCGAAACCAGGGGCAGAATCTTCATCTCTTATTCCGGAAAGACTGAAGAAGTGATTACTACCCCGGAAGATTTCCTCACATTAACCAGAAGGATTGTCTCACCGGGGTCAACGATATATGTTCCTTATTCTGAACCCGCCAGAGTGTACGTCTTTGGCGAAGTGCAGAGACCGGGAGTTGTAAGGTTCTATGATGGCATAACGGCAATCGAGGCGGTCGTCGAGGCGGGAGGTCCCACAAGCTATGCAGTGTTAGGTAACGCGCTGCTGTTCCAGGACCCTGACAAACAGCCTCTGGTACTTGATCTTGATCAGCAGAAGGGGAAGCCTGCGAAAGGCAACGTTCCTTTGACGCCGGGAAACATCATTTTCGTTCCCCAGTCGTCTATCGTGAACATCAAGGACATCATGTCGATTGTTGCTTCATCGCTTAGCATAGTGAATTCGGCCGTCGGCATATTCAAGTGAGGTTGATCTGCATTGAATATCGACTCTCACTGCCATCTGCTCCCTGGAGTGGATGACGGTGTTGATAGCATTGAGGAGTCTCTGGCACTCCTTGAAGAAATGAAGCTCAAGGGGCTTCAGAGACTTTACTTGACACCTCACCTTTTTTCCCCGATGAGTCCTTCCGATCCTGAACGGATAGTGAAGAGATGGAACGAATACCATTTTGAACTGAACTCTCACTCAGTTGAAGTCTTGCTTGGCTCTGAGATATTCTTTAGACCAGAGATACTGGATGCCGATCTGATTACTATGGGTGGGTCAAACACTGTTCTATTGGAGCTTCCAACGCAGCGAAGACCTCACTATCTGTTTGAAGTGATCGAAAAACTGCAGGTCAAGGGATTAAGAATAATACTTGCTCATGTTGAGCGTTATGAATACCTTTTCAGAAAAAGCGGGTTGTTTTTTGGCAAGCAAGAGCTTACAGACGATATACTTAGGCTTAGAGACATGGGAGTTCTCTTTCAGGTAAACTGGAACAGTCTCGACAAGAATCCCAGAACTCGGGTTCTTATCAACGAAGGAATAGCCGAGATCATTGGAAGCGATAAACACAAGTCTGGCGACAACAGACTCTTAATAGATTTTCACGATGATCGATATAGGCTTTTTTTGAACGATTACTATCTCTAGATGGAGGTGCTTTCGTGAGCGAGTTCGAGGGCAGCGATTATAGGGAACTAACTCTTGAAGACATTTTTAGAATGTTTAAGAAGCGAATGGTTCTCTTCATTTCTATTGTACTTGCGGTAGTTGTTGTCACAGGCGTTTATCTCATTTTCGCTACGCCAATTTATGAAGCCAGCGTCACCATCAAAGTCGATCCAACCTCTCAATCATCTGTGGGGGATCTCTTTAGTAGTTCCCTTACAGGGAGCTCGGGATCGAATATCTCAACCGAGGTTGAACTTATTAAGAGCAGGACGAACATCGAAGAGATAATCGAAGTGCTCGGGTTGGTCGACAGAGTATATTCAGAAGATACGAAGGCTCGGCTACTATCGGAAGGTTATTCGGACCGTGATCTAGTAGCTTCACTCACGCGAAGTATTTCATCAATGATAACTGTCTCACCTGTTAAGGATACCAGGATTGTCAGAGTCTCAGTTCAGAACAAGGACCCCGTTCTTGCGAGGGATATCGCCAATACTCTAGCCGAGGTTTACAATACCAAACTGGCAGAATTGTCAAAAAGAGACCTGACAAGAAAACGTGAATTCATTGAGGCACAGATCCCACTTCTGGAGAGCGATCTGAACGAGGCTACCGATAAGATAAAGCAGTTCAAAGAAGAAACAGGCATCTACGTACTCGACAAGCATGCCGATCAACTATTCCAAATGCTCAGCAACTATGACAAGCAGCACAACGAACTGATGATCTCCGCTGAAGAGAAGAAAGCTGAAATCGAAACTTACCAGAGTATGCTCGACGATTTTGACAGCATTGATTCAAAGAGCATAAAGGCACTTTGGGTTCAGACATCTGAGAGTTTTTCCGTAAACCCCGTGCTTACCAGTCTAAGACAGAGCCTTGCAACTCTTCAAGTTGAGCTTGCTTCGCTGGAGGAGCAGTATCCAAAAACTGACCCTAGAGTGAGATCGAAAATCACAGAGATTTCGAAGACTGAGAGTTTGATAGCAGAACAGATTCAAAACGAGTTCATAGTCTCAGGCCAGGGCATGACCTTGAATCCTGCGTACCAGCAGATAATAACTGGCGTCATCAGTTCAGAAGCAGGATTTCAAATCCTTCAAGCTTCGATTCAGGCAGTGGGTCTTTTGAGGGACCAGTATCAATCTGAACTGAGAAACCTGCCGGCAAAGGAGCAACAGCTGCTCGATCTTGAGAGGCAGATAGCAGTTAAAGAGAGCCTCTACACCTTGCTTCTGGAGAGACTTGAGGAGGCAAAGATCAGTGAAGCTGCCGTAGTTGGAAACGCTGCAATTGTCGACCCCGCGACCGTGCCTCAGTCGCCGGTGAAACCCAACAAGAAACTATCTCTGGCCATTGGAGGCGTTTTGGGGATCTTTCTTGGAATGCTAATGGTCTTTCTTGCCGAGTACCTCGACAAAACTCTCAAGACAGAGGAAGAGATAGAACGTTTCAGTAGGCAGCCGATAATCGGAAGAATTCCGAGTATCGAAGGAACAAGCGAAGAAATGTATGTAGAGAAAAACCCAACGGCACCTTCTTCAGAATCGATAAAGCTTGCAGCAAGCAATCTCTCTTTCACGATGGGCGAGGGAAAGACGGTGGCAGTTACATCGGTTCTCCCTACTGAGGGAAAGAGTTTCGTAATTGCAAATATCGCCTATTCAATGGCAAACAGCGGTCAAAGAGTAGTCCTCCTGGACCTTGATCTGCGTCGCCCCAGGGTCGAAAAGATACTCAAAGCTGGCAAGAGAACCAAGGGCGCGGTGGATGTGATAATGGGAACTGCCTCAATTGATGACGTTGTCGAGAACTACGCTGAAAACATGGATTTCATAGGAGTGGGAATCATTCCCCCAAATCCCACAATAGTCCTTTCGTCGAAAAGGATCGACACTCTCCTTTCTGAACTGAAGCAGAGATATGACAGGGTTCTGATAGATATGCCACCGGCGGTTGTCACTTCAGACGTTTCTTTGGTAGGAAACAAGTTAGACGGAATCGTGCTAGTTGTTAGGCCCGGAAAGGCAATAAAGGATGGCTTGAGAATAGTTGTGGAGAATCTCAAGACCGTGGGAGTGAAGATTCTTGGAGTAATAGTCAATGGAGTAGATGAGAAGAATTCAAGCTATTACTACCACTACTATTACTATTACAACGAAGAAGGAAAAAGAAAAAAGAGAAGGAAGAAGACCGGCAAGTAGATGTTTCAGGCAATAACGTTGCTTTTTGGCAAGCTATGAAGACAACATATTGAGAAGGTATCTCTTTGTAGAATTCTAATCTCATTTTTCGAGGTGGTCTCAATGACGGAGAAGAAACAACTAATAGACTTCGAAACCATTGTTTATCTGATTCTGACTCTGTTTATTCCTTTGTTTGTCACCAAGGGATTCACACACGAGCCTTCAACCGGAAAACATCTCTTCTACGTTGTCGGATTCACAGTAATCTTCCTTTCTGTGTTTATTAGGAAGAGAGAGGTTTTGATGCGATTTGGGTACGTACATCTGGCCTTTTTCGGAATCGGAATCGCTGCCTTACTCTCGTTGATTGTGGTTTCGATGGACAATCCTCAGTACTTCAGGTACTCTTTGGAGATTGCTCTTTATGTTGTGTTCCTTTCCTTCACCGCGATCTATATTTCCAGCAAATGGGACTCCGTCGAGAAGATTGAAGTAATTATGCTGTTCTTCTTGATTGGAGCAGCCGTTGTCGCAGCTGATGCACTCCTTAACTTCTACCTGGGATTTGACATTTTTCTAGGCAAGGTCGGAGAACCTTTTGCAAGAGCCTCCGCTAGATCGACTATTGGAAACCCGAATTTCGTCTCTGATTACATGGGCATGACAATTCCTATGATCTTCTATTTCCTGATCTCCAGAAGACCACTCGGGATTCTGTTCAAGAGTGCAAGAAGTCAACTTATCCTTAAGATAATCATGCTGGTATTCTTGATTCCGATGGTAGCCTCTGTATTTGTATCACAGACAAGAACGGTAATAACTGCGATATTCATAGGCAATCTACTATTCTTGCTATTGTACTTCTTCTTGAGGAAAGGAAAGAAGCCAGAAGCTCTGGAAACCTCTGAAGAGAAGAAGTTGAAAAGACTCTCACTCATCTTTCTTCTGTTGGCTCTAGTAATCATAGCCGTATTGTCATATCTTTATCTCACACCATCTCCCCTGACCGGCGACGGAAAAATCAATATCACTGCCAGACTTGAATATGTATTAACTTCCTCTGGATCGTGGAAAGAGAGGTTCTCAGCATGGTACAACTCGCTTTTCCAGTGGCTCGATGATAACAATAAGCTGAGAATCCCTTTCGGGAGTGGAATCGGAACGTTTCAGCTGTATCATCTCTTATACAGTCCTCAGGTACTTAACCATAGTCCTGACTTCATGCCTGTATGGAATAATTTCAAGAGGACTCACAACGACTACATCCAGGGTCTGGGAGAGATGGGAATCATCGGCCTCCTCTTCATTGTATTGATGGTCGGCCTACTGGTCTTCAGGTACGTAAAAAACTTGTTCAGAATAGACAATAAGAGGGATCTGCTGCTTTATGGCTCCCTGGGAGCGGGAATATTTTCCCTGGCAGTTCACAGTTTCTTTGAATTTCCTCTCCATATGCAGCCAAATCTTATGCTGGCCATCTTTTTGGGATCTATCGCCGTTGGAAAGTACTTCAATCCAGATCTTAAGGAAAGAAAGCTTCCAAGAGTTCCTGCTGTGATGGCCTTGTTCGCTATAGCCGCCGTACTGATCTTCCTGAAGACGTCGGCGTTTCTTGGAGAGGGCTTCTTCAGGATTGGACAAACTAACCAGCAGTATTATCTTGCTTACTATAATCAAGCACAGAACATCAATCTAAGTGCTCTTCAGCAAATCAAGAATGAGATCAGCACTTTCTCTGGCAACTACGCTCACCTGCAAGATGTCGCGAGTTATATGAATGTGAAGGGAAGCGAGATCCGATCGAAGTATCCTGGCGCCAATCAAATCGATCTTCTTGAGCTAGCTGAAAAAGAGAGACAGAGCGAGATCAGAAAACTATTGGATGAGATAAACAATCGAATAAACCAGTACAACTTCTATATTTCCAAGGCGGGGGAGTTCTATGATAAGGCATTAGACGATTTCAAACTTTCAAATAGACTGTATCCCGTATTTGGCAAACCCTTATGGTATATTGCAGGCCTGGGAACAAAGGCACAGCGACTTGAGACAGCGAGAGACAACCCGGAGCTCATGAAATCGATTCTAACAGGGAAGGATGAGTATTCCTCTGACATAATACTTGAGTTCAAGGGAGATCCCAAAATAATCCCGGTTCATAGAACAAGCATTAGAACTCTTCCGTTCGCTGAGTTCTTCCAAAAGCACGCTTCGGTTTTCGACAATCCTGAACTTGTGTCGGGCTTACAGCTTTACTTCATTACACAGATTCAGATGATACTCGATGCTGCCGACTACTATGAATCATCTGTTATACTGTTCAGCGAGCGCCAGACGCCAAGGATTCTTGGCCGCCTATACACAAGCTTGAATAGCGAACTCAAGAAGTACTTCAACTTCATCAATTCTAGAGAAAGCACTGTGGTCTCTGCCTTCGGAGAAAGCGGAGAGTTCAGGCAGATAATCATAGATCTGGTATACGAAAGTGGTATTCGAGCAACTTACTGGTTTGATCTTGCGATCACTCTTCTTCCCGGCACATGGAACAGATACCCGGACTGGGAGGACATCTACATTGAATACTTGAACTCAATACCCTCGATTGTTGATTCTATAGATGCACAGAAACTGAAGATACTTGAGGTTGTCCGGAAACACGTATGGGCCTGTGAGAACATGGGACCGGCAACTCCAGACGAAACACTGCAATTCGCAGTGCAGTGGGGCAGATCAAATCTTTCTGGAGAAGAATTAAGTAACTTCGAGCAAAATCTGAAAAATATTTACGAAAGAGTGGTCAATCTAAATAGGGATCTGATTGAGAAGACGCCCAATCTTCCAGAGAAAACCGTTGATCAGATACAAAGCTTAATCTCGCTCTTCGAAACGCTTTGAGTGATTTTCCCTGGTATACATTTAGCTAGGTAAATGATATAATACTTCTGGAGGTGTCCTGTGAAGAAGTTCTATGTTACCACGCCAATATACTACATAAATAGTGAGCCTCACATTGGCTCTGCCTATACTACAATAATTGCAGATGTAATTGCCAGATACAGGAGACTCTCCGGCTATGAAGTATTCTTCCTCACTGGCACCGATGAGCACGGTCAAAAGGTCTTGAATGAAGCGCTAACGAGAAATATCAATGCTCAGGAATACTGCAATATAATGGCCGCCAAATTTATAAAGCTCTGGAAAGATCTTGAATTGACGAACGATGGGTTCGTGAGAACTACTGATGAGAATCACATGAGAGCCGTGCAGGAATTCGTTTCACGACTAAAGGAAAACGGTGACATATATAAGGGAAGATATGAAGGGTGGTACTGCATACCAGATGAAACTTTCTGGAATGAGGAAGATCTGAAGGAAGGAAAGACTTGCCCAGAATGTGGTCGCGAAGTGAAATGGGTGAGTGAAGAGAACTACTTTTTTAGACTTTCTAAGTACAATGATCCTCTTCTCAAACTCTACAAAGAGAACCCTGAATTTGTCCAACCGGATTTTAGAAGAAATGAAATGCTGAAAATTCTCGAATCCGGGCTGAAGGATTTAAGTATAACGAGAACGTCTTTCAATTGGGGGGTACCGATGCCTGACGATCCAGAACACGTGATTTATGTTTGGGTGGACGCGCTGATAAACTACTTGAGTGCAATCGGGTTCCCGAATGATCACGACTCCTTTGAACGGTATTGGCCCGCCGATGTGCATCTGATTGGAAAGGAGATAAATCGTTTTCACTCAATTATTTGGCCAGCTATGCTTATGTCTGCTGGAATCTCTTTGCCTAAGCAGGTTTATGCCCACGGATGGCTAACAATTAATGGTCAGAAGATCTCCAAGTCATTGGGAAACGCGATAAGTCCGATGAGCTTTGTCAAGGTTTACGGTAACGACGCTCTGAGATACTACCTCCTAAGGGATATCCAGTTTGGTCGCGATGGCGACTTTTCCGAAGACAACCTTATTGGCAGAATCAACGCAGATCTTGCAAACGATCTGGGTAATCTTCTGCATAGAACAGTCGTTATGATTCAGAAGTTCAATGACGGAGTTGTTCCTGAAAGAGGCGTAGAAGAGATGGTTGATGAGTCCCTTAAAGAGCTTTTGGAAAGCACCTTTTCCACATATGTGGACTCAATGGATAGACTCAGGTTCACACAGGCACTTGAAAGCGTCTGGGAACTCATAAGATATGGTAACAAATACATCGATCTGACTGAGCCATGGAAGCTCGGGAAAGACAACGAAAAGAAAAAGAGACTAGACACTGTCCTGCACAATCTTGTCTGTGTTCTTGGAAATGTGTCGTTAATGATTGAACCGGTTATGTTCAATACTGCAAAGGAGATTCGAAAGCGATTAGGTATTGAGTCGAGAATGACTCTTCAAGACCTTGACTGGGCCGATCCGCTTTTTGGAAGTAGAGTCAGTCACGGTGAACCGATTTTTCCGAGAATTGACATAGAAAAACATAAGAAGGTGACAGACTTGAACGGTCAGGATACTAAGCCTGAAACTGAAAATAACGTTCTGATAGCAATCGACGAATTCACCAGGGTTGAACTTAGGGTGGCGGCTGTAATTGAGGCGGAGAACGTTCCGAAATCCAAGAAACTTGTCAAGTTGCAGCTCGATCTAGGTGAACTTGGCAAGCGGCAGGTCGTAGCTGGAATCGCTCAATTCTACAGCCCGGAAGAATTGGTCGGTCTGAAGGTGGTGGTGGTCGCTAATCTTCAACCTGCAAAACTGATGGGGATTGAGTCAAACGGGATGCTTCTTGCCGCAAAGATAGGAAATGCGCTTTCACTGCTAACTGTTCATAAGGATCTGCTTCCAGGCGCCAAAGTTTCGTGACAAGTAGAGGAGGAATACGTCTTTGCCTGAAGAAATTATCCACAAGAATATTGATGATGAACTGATTAATTCATACATGCTCTACTCTATGAGCGTTATAGTAGGGAGAGCGATCCCGGATCTGCGCGATGGTCTGAAACCTGTTCAGAGAAGGATTCTTTTCGGGATGTCGGAATTGGGTCTTCGTCATAATCAAAGTTTCAAGAAAAGCGCCCGTATAGTCGGAGAAGTCATGGGAAAGTTCCATCCCCACGGCGATGCTGCCATTTACGACGCTCTAGTGAGAATGGCTCAACCATTCTCTATGCGTTATCCTCTTGTCGAAGGGCAGGGCAACTTCGGATCAGTCGATAGAGATCCTCCCGCTGCCATGAGGTATACCGAAGCACGAATGCAGACTCTTGCAGAAGAATTGCTTCAGGACATCGATAAGAGCACCGTACCGATGATGCCGAATTTTGATGGGTCTCTTTCAGAACCTGATGTGCTTCCTACTAAAATCCCAAACCTACTCCTGAATGGCACTTCTGGAATTGCCGTGGGAATGATGACGAGCATACCACCACACAACCTAATCGAAATAGTTGATTCCCTAAATCTGCTGATCAAGGATCCAGATTGTACGGTTTCCGATCTCTTGAAATTCGTGAAGGGACCGGATTTTCCTACTGGCGGAATGATAATGGATGCAGGATCCATCCCTTCAATATATGAGGAAGGGAAAGGAAGAATCACCATTAGAGCTATTGCCGAGATTGAAGAGTCAGGTGGAAGTCCTCAAATAGTTGTCCATGAGATACCTTACAACATATCGAAGGCAGATCTAATTCAGCAGATAGTTAGCGCAACTCAGAACCACCGCGACCTTCAGATAAGAAACATAAGGGATGAGTCCGATCAAAAAGGGCTCAGGGTAGTTATTGAACTGAAACGCGGTGCCGATCCTAACGTAGTCCTTAATCTTCTTTTCAAGCATACACAGCTTCAAACAACCTTTAGCGTGAACATGCTGGTTATCGACGAGAAGAAGCGCCCAAGAGTAATGAATCTTAAGCAAATACTTCAGGGCTTTCTTTTTCACCGGTTCAATGTAATTAGAGCAAAGACTGAATACGATCTTGAGCAAGCATCCAGAAGAGCTCACATTGTCGAGGGGCTGACGAAGGCGACAAGATCTATTGATACAGTTGTAGACATAATAAGGAATTCGGCTAATACGGAAGAGGCATCCAGGAATCTGATGGAAACACTTGAAGTAACTGAGGAGCAAAGCGCCGCGATTCTAGACATGCGAATGGGCAAGCTTACAGGAATGGAAATCGAGAAGCTTCTCAGTGAGTACAGGGATTTGGTAGCCAAGATCAACGAGTACAGATTGATTCTAGGAAGTGATGAAAAGGTCTATGAGATCATTGTTAAGGAGCTCGATGAAATAAAGACCAAGTACGGAGATGCTAGACGCACAAGGATTGATTTGGGCAATGGAAGGGATTTTGACATCGAAGACATGATTCCGGATGAAGAGATCGTCTTGATGGTAACAAAGAAGGGGTACATAAAATCTACACCTCTTGAAAGTTACAGAAAGCAAGGGCGTGGCGGCAAAGGCGTCATCGGAGTAAGAACGGGCGAAGAGGATTTCGTTGTCAACATTCTTACAACAACCAGGCTTAGCAAGACAGTTATCATCACATCAAAGGGAAAAGCATACGTACTTAGCAACCACATCATCGATCACTCTTCTAGAGACTCAAAGGGAAAGCTTCTCGCCAACTACATCAAGATCGATCCCGATGAGAACGTACAGGCAGTCCTTTCAACGAGAAAGGAAGAGGTTCAAGGAAAGCATCTGGTTATTACCACTAGATCTGGCAAGATCAAGAAGACGGTATTCGAGGCCTTCCTGAATGTGAGGGTATCCGGAATTAGGGCAATCGGTTTGAACGAGAACGATAGGGTGATAGATGCTTCACTTGCATCAAGGGAAGATGATACCATTATTATTTCAACAAGGAACGGTATGGTAACTAGATTTCCGCTTGTACAGGTACGTGCAATGGGAAGAGGAGCAGCAGGAGTTATGGGCATAAGACTGAAGAAGAATGACGAGGTCGTTGGAGCCAGCATCGTTTCTGCTGACGACAAAAGATTCCTCCTGACAACTACAGAAAAGGGAGGAGGAAAGAGAACCTGCATTTCCGAGTATAGATGCCAGAATCGGGGAGGCATGGGTGTAAAGAACATCTACGGACTCGAGAAGATCGGTCCTGTTGTCGGAACTCTCGTCGTGACCGACGAAGACGAGATTATTCTTGCGACCAAGTTGGGCATGTCAATAAGAATTCCTATCTCACAAGTTAGACCGACCGGAAGAATAACCAAGGGAGTTAGGATAGTGGACCTAAAAGAAAACGATACCGTCGCTACGATGGCAGTTGTCGTTGATTAATAACCCAGCCAAGAATAGGGGGTGTAATGAATTGACTCTGACCGAGAAACAAAAGAAGATTCTGGAGTACATTGAGAATTTCATTAAGCTCTATGGTTACCCGCCTAGCATAAGAGATATCTGCAGAGACTTTGAAATATCTTCTCCAAGGGGAGTGGCAAAGCATCTTGAGTCACTTGAGAAGAAGGGTTACATTGAAAGAACCGGCGTTTCTCGCGGAATAAGAGTCTTGAAGAGTCCTGACGGCTCATCGCTTGAACCTGGCGAAGATGTTGTCATGCTCCCTGTTATTGGTAACGTAGCAGCGGGTGAGGCTGTCCAAGCTGTCCAGACTGAGGAAGAGAAGATTCCTGTTCCTTTGTGGATGATAAGAAGAGGTTTTGAATACTACATGCTGAAAGTAACCGGGAACAGCATGATTGACTCTCATATCATGAGCGGTGACTTTGTTATTATTAGAAAACAGGAATGGGCTAATAACGGTGATATTGTTGTGGCCCTAATAGACGACGAGTATGCTACCCTTAAGAGATATGAGAACGAGGGACCTAAGATTAGGCTGGTGCCTTCAAACCCGGAGATGCTTCCAATTGTCGTTGAAGCAAACAGGGTGAAAATCCAGGGACGGCTTTCCGGTGTACTCCGCTGGTACAAATAGCAAAGCCATTTCTAAGGAGTATGGACATGAAAATCGCAGTTGCTTCTGATCACGCTGCCTATCAGCTCAAAGATTTCGTTGTAAACTACATCAGAGAAAAGGGTCATTCAGTGGTCGACTTCGGTCCTGAATCTGGTGAACGATCTGTTGATTATCCAGACTATGCCGATAAGGTATGTAAGTCGGTAACGAGCGGAGACTCCGACTTCGGTGTTTTACTATGTGGGACTGGAATTGGCATGTCGATTGCCGCAAACAAGCATCGGGGTGTTCGCGCTGCTCTTTGCCTATTTCCGGAAATGGCCGCACTTGCCAGAAGGCACAACCATGCTAACGTTCTCGTGCTGGGTGGAAGGTTGATAGGTAGCGAGCTAGCCGGTTGGATAGTGGAAGCTTTTCTCGCTTCATCTGAAGAAGGTGGACGTCACCAGGTCAGAGTGAACAAGCTTGAGACTGAACCTTCCGGGGACAGGGTGAATGGAAATTGATAACTTACTATGACAGAAGACATCTCTTTCATCTACCTATGAAAGAATTGGAAGACGGCCTTTGGATCGAAAATCCGGACAAACCTGAAAGGATAGAGGCAATTCGCAGCACGCTGGAGACCGCGGGCTTTCGTATTAGGGAACCAAGAGATTACCACTGTTCTCATCTTTATCAGGTGCATACACCAGAGTACGTTGAATGGTTAAGAGAAAAGAGTCTCTCAGTATCAAGAGACAGAGAGTACTTCCCCGAGGTCTTTGGATATGACAAACTCTTCGATACTGGCACGCCGGTCACCTCGGGTTGCTATGTTGGAGGGCTTGCTGCCGTTTCCACAGCCTTAAACGCCGTCGATTCAATCCTCGACAGTGAAAGTGTTTCCTATGCTCTTTGCCGACCCCCAGGACATCATGCCGGTATATCGACTGGTGGAGGATACTGCTACTTCAACAATGCAGCAATTGCCGCGCGATACTACCAAAAACACACTAGAGGCTTCGTCGCAATTCTTGACGTCGATTTCCATCATGGAAACGGAACTCAGGAGATCTTCTACTACGACGACACGGTATTCTATGTCTCCATTCATGGCGATCCAAAGATATTCTACCCCTGGATAAGCGGCAACTCTTGGGAGATTGGTTCCGATTCGGGCGAGGGTTTCAACATGAATTTCCCTCTTCCGGGTGGCACTGAGGGACCTGAATACATGCGAACTCTTTCGAAAGCACTTCAGGAAATCGATGATTTTTCCCCTGACTTGCTTATAATTTCTCTTGGAATTGACAGCCACAAAAACGACGGGATAGGCCATTTCAGCCTGAACAATGAGGACTTCTCAATGATGGGGAAACTCATACAGGAAGTTGATGTTCAAAAGCTTATTGTACAGGAGGGTGGCTACAACCCTGTTGCGAACTCAGAATCTGTGCTTAACTTCTTGACTGCAGTAGTTTAACCTTGACTCACCAATAAAGAAAGCGCGGCTAAAGCCACGCTTTCTTTATCTTCTTAGAATGCAGGCCCAAAACCAAAGAAGGGAGTTCCATAATACGGCTTGCCATACATGGAATTCTGTTCAGCAAGGTACGTATTGTATCCGTAACCAAGACGAACCAACCCAATCATTGGAATTGATATATCTATGCAAAGACCAAAATCAGCAAGAAAGTTTCCTCCGATTATGTCCCCGCCCGAACTGTTCCGATAGAAAAGCAAGTCACCGAACCCAACTATGTCAACAGGTATTGACGATGTTTCCGGTGTCAACGGATATCTCAGCTGGGCAGAACCGACAGTTACACCGTAGGAATTCTGACCGATACTCTGAGAACCCCTTACCCTAATGAGAGAGTCCGGGCTAAACAGATAGTTTCTGAAGACACCGTTAGAAGAGAGCGGGAAAAGCTGCTGCGTTCTTATCCTGAAGCCAAGAACTGGATCTCCTATTGACATGAAATTCTTGTACTCTGCATATCCCGAAAGGAACAGTTTGTCGTCCTTCCCAAGGATACCTCTAGCAGTGAGGCCGGCAAGATACTCACTTCCCATTGTCGGCCTTAGGATGTCATCTCGGGTAGAGAGCTGATAACTTATCCCAGTAAACAGCCCGTCAAAGCTTTCGGAGACGCTCCCAGTATCGTCGCCAGTCGCAGGCTTAGTCTCTGTAGAAACCTTGCTCTCTGACATAATATACTCATACCCCGCAGTAAACCCAATTTTTTGTCCGGGTGACAGCTTGTAACTTGGAGTAAATGAGAGCATGAACTCTGTATCCTGAGAAGCTTTGGTTACTATGGTATCGGTGGAATCGATTGTTGTCGTAAATCCAGTAAATTTCAGTCTGAAGGCCGTGTCCAAATCAAGCCTGGAACCACCGATCTTGGGAATCGAATAGCCTATAGTGGCATCAAAGGCCGGTCTTCTCGTTGTTGTTTCCGTGGCTCCTTCAGTCAAAACAACTTCTTTGTTGTTGGGCATTGGAAGGGTAACACTGAGCGTAGTTGAGATATTCTGACCATAACCCCACACATTGAGCAGTCCGAGATCAAGATAAAGATTCAGACCATTCTGCCATCCTCCGCCGCCACCAATCCTGTTGTTTTTATCGGTTTCCGTAAGCGTGATCTTCACATCCAATGCATCGCTACCTACAGGAACAGGAGCAATATCCACTTTCGAGAAGTAACCTGTGTTGTTTAAGAAGGCATATGTGTTTCTAAGCTCATCCAAGGACAAAACCTTACCCTTCTCAATGACGATTTTGTCATTGATGAGATAATCCTGAGTCTTCTTTGGACCATCAAATTCAACTGTTACGTCTCTCACTAAGGGCTCAGTTATCTTCAGACTGAAGAAGCCGATTTTTTCATCAATTACCGGCTCAATTCTCATAAAGGGATAACCCCTATCGGTATATAAGTCTTGAACTGCCTGAATTGCCTTTGCCGCAATCTCATTGTCAACCTTCTGACCTTCAGCAAGACCGGTCTGTCTAAGGATTTCTCCTTTCTGCAAGTTAACGTTCCCCTCAATAAAGACACTTCTTAATTCGAATCCCGATTTTACATACTCTATCGGCGTGAAAGTGATACTCATTGATAATGCGCTGCTTTCCCTAACTTCATCGGGAAGCGTCACCTGTCTCACGCTTTTCAGGGCGTTATTCAGTGTCACGATCATCGCCTGATAAGTTCTGTCATCGAATCCCCACTGTCCGTTTGAATTAGCATAATAAGTGGAGTAAATCGTCTGAACGACTCTGTTAATGTCTTCGACTCTTGGAACATACTTTTTCTTAGAATTGACCCATCTAATCAGGATCGAAGTATCGTAATACTTTTTCAAATAATCTATCTCCAATCTACTAAGGAGATAGGATTTAGCTTCATCCGATATTGGAGCATCGATCGAAAGCTCCCACAGGAAAGAGATTTTAACTGTAAAAGTGACCTTCACCTTATCAGTAACATTGCCTGAAAAAACGTCGGCTCTGTCTTTATCGGTCTCCCACTCTACCCGTACAAACGGTTCTATATAACCGCTTTCAGCCAGTTTGCTCTCTATTGCTTCTAGGGTTAAGGGAATATCATACATCAACCTTGAAGGATTCATAGGTTTGCCACTCTTGATAACTGAAGCAGCTTCGAGTAGAGATGTTTCAACGATTTTCGGACCGTCGAAAACAACTGAAACCTCTACAACAGGGTACTCTTTGACCTGAACTGTCAGAAGTCTGGATGCTTCATCAAAGCTGTGATACACATCGGAAAAGTAACCACTGTTCTTCACTCTCTCTATCGCCTCTTCTAGTTCAGAACCGCTTATTTCCTTTCCACGCTGAATGTTCAGAATCTCTAGAACTTCGTTGTCTGAGATCACTCTGTTGTCAAGAACAGCGATCCTTGACGGAACGATGCTTGCCAAACCAAACCCACATAGCAAAAGCAGACTAAGAATAATCGATAATCTTCTAATGGACATCCGATAAACCTCCCAGTGAAATTTCTGCCTCCTGAAGAATTTCAAGAATCATCTTCATTTTGACTGGAAAAACGAAACAGTCGTTCCCCAGAACTTCTCTGAATTGAGCCGAGGAGAAAGAATAACCATCTTCATCTAGAACTCTCTCTATTGTCCAGTCTACATTGTCTTTCATAGTAATCACAGCAAATAGAGTCGATGGGACATCACCTACAGGCTGACAGTCGACACTTGAAAGAATGAACAGTGCGCTAACCTCTGTACCAATCCCAGGCTCTGAACGAATTTCGAAGTTGCCTCCCGTAGATTCAGCTGCAAACTTCAGCATCGGCAAGCCTAATCCGAAATTGACTTTCTTTTTCTTTTCCGTATAGAAAGGATCCATGACTGCTTCCAAAGATTGAGCATTAATGCCCTTACCCCAGTCCACAACCGAGAAAAAGAGAGTCTCTTCCTTCCTTTCTTCGATCGTTAACTTCGCTGTTTTTGTTCCAGAATCTACTGAGTTCTGAGCAATATCCAGTATGTGGTCGCAGATTGTTCTCAGTCCCATATTATACTCAACGCCCTTCCTGAGGAAAAAATCGCAGTTTTGAACTCCTCGAAGCTTCTTGTGCTGGCCGAAATTGCCACTGTGGGCTTGATCAGGTCTAAACTATGTGCATCACTTGAATGTATAATGTTTTTCGTCTGCAGCCCCCGCTTCAGAGTCCTTTCAAAAGAAATCTCCATGGGCACTTCTATACATTCTTCTGGTACAAGTCCGAGCTGCACAATGAGACCCATTTTCCTATCAATATGAGCCATTACCGAAATCCCACCATTCTCTTCTACAGTCTTAAGAGTCTCAGAAATGCTCAGAGAAGCTGGCTGTCCAAGCCAGATTTCCTCCATACCTACAAAAGAATCATTCTCATCCACCAACAACTGATAACCAGATATCTCAGGGTCTATCGTAACTATCGGAAGCTTCTCTCTCTTAAGAAATGCAGAATACCCTTCTGCTGACGAAACATCTGGAAAATACGCTAATACGTGAACATCCTCAAGTGTGTGTACTTCTATGCCGGGGATCACGGAAACCCCCACTTCTTGAAGAACACTGCTGAAAACTCTAACGTTACCCGCACTGTTATGATCCGTAATAGCAATCCAATCGATCCCTCTTGATACACATACTTTTGCAATCTCGCCTGGCGTCATTGTAATTTCGGCACATGGAGAGAGACAGCTATGAATGTGAAAGTCGCAAAGAAACTGCAAAACACTTCAGCCCTTGAAACCACTCTTTATTAGCCTGTAAACAAGATCGAAGGTAGTTTCTTCGCTTTCCATAAGGACGATTCCCGTTTCCTCGGCCTTTCTAATAGTCGCGTCGTCGAAGTGAAGACCATTACACAACACAATTGCTTTGACCCCTACAATAGTGGCAACTGCCAGAATATTCATATGAGACTGAACAGTCAACCAGATAGAATTCGATGGGGCATTTCCCATTACGTCGCTAAGCAAGTCTCCAATGTAAGCATCCGATATGTCAGCCTCGAGAGGTAAGTCTGTGACTACTTTTGTCCCACATTTGTCAACCAGTTCGCTCAATCTCATGTCATTTCCTCCCATTTCGATAGAAGTGCATTTCAACCACAACCCCTTTTCCCGTCTCAGATACTACAACCATTTTGTCTGAGTACCTTCTCATGTTCGGAAGGCCCATCCCCGCTCCAAAACCCAGCTCGCGAATGTGATCAGACGCCGTGGAGAATCCTTCCTTGATTGCCTGCTCCACGTTTTCAATACCTCTTCCATAGTCTTCAACTCTCACTCTTACCAGGGCCTCATCGTACCAGGCGAAGATATAACCTTCGCTACCGCTATGAATTACGACGTTCACTTCAGCTTCATAACAGGCGATTGATACTCTCCGTATCAGATTGTCGTCATCTGTAAGCGTCTTCAGATAGCTCTTCAGTTTCGCAGATCCAACTCCGGCCATGTCAATTTCCGAATAATCAATATGGAATACGAAGTCAGCACTCTTTTTCTCAACGGCATCTCCCGAAATAAGAGACTTATCAAACCAGTCAACACTTCTCTCCAGAACTTCCCTTCGTCGGGTATCGTGAACGTAGATTAGCCTGAATTTATCAAGAATGGCTCCGATAATATCCTTCTTTGTAATTATTCCGATGAGCTTCCCTTCGGAATCAACAACTGGGAATCTCCCGTATCTGTATCTGTTGAACTTCTCAATCAGTGCCTCAAGATTCATCTCTGGAGAGAGTGTAACTAAATCCCTTGTCATATGCTTTTCAATCGAATCAGTTATGTAGTTGCCCTCCAGAGCAACAATAATGTCCTCTATACTCACTATGCCTTCCAGCTGGTTATCGGCATCGGTAATGGGAACTCCTGATATCTTGCAGATCCTCATCAGTTCTTTCGCCTGCCACATCGTTCTATCTTTGGTTAGCGTGATAACGCTCTTCAACATTATGTCTTTTGCCGTTATATCTACAAATAACCCTCTTAACTTTTCAAGGAGGTCGTCAACACTTCGTTCAGTCAAAGTTCTTCCCTTCTTCTAGTGAATCTCCAAGACCCTCTCTATAAAGAATTCCGCAAGTCCTGTACATCGACATTCTTGCGTGAATCAAAGGCATCTCAAGTTCTTGAGCCAGATGAATCGTGGTCTCAGGAACATTTCTTTTCCTTATTATCAACACTGCAGCGGCTCCAACCACTGAGGCAGTTCTAACACATTGAGGAGAATTCAGGCCTGTTACCAGAATCATTCCAGGTCCTCCAAAAGCAAGCACATCACTCATCAGATCTGCAGCTCCTACCGACTCTATTTCAGGATCTTCAGTTACATTATTCAGTATCTCGCAATCAAGTAACCGGATGATATTGGCAAGTCTCATCCCCTAACCTCCTTATTCAGAAGATCACCTGTATAGTTGTACCTGATGAAAGCATCATATACTACCGGACATTTAGCTTCGAAAATCTCTGCGATTGCACTAGCATACAGTTGGATTTCTGGCTGAGCATGAGAATCTGCTCTCTGATTTAGGAAATTCATAATCGACCTTCCATTGATAGTCCAGTACGCCTCTGTGTACATAGATGTGGGCAGTACAATTCTCGCCATCTCTTTCGCAACGCCCATTTCTATGAGTCTACTATAAGCGACAAAAGCGTTCTTATAGGCTTCTTCGATTATTGCAATCGCCTTTTGAGTGATTGCCTTATCTGCACATTCCACTGAACCCTGTTTGTTTTCGCCGTCTGGAGTCCTTATGGAATCTGGCAGATACCACTCATCAGAGAACTCAGTATATCTTCCGCTTCGCTCATTTATTGACGCTATTCTGTGTCTCACGAGCTGTCTCATAACGAAAATCGGTAGCTTCAAGTGGAACTTGAACACTATGTGTTCAAAAGGGGAGTGGTGACCATGCTCCATCAAATAACGAATTAGGCGATCATCTCTATCTTTGCTAGTTAAGCCCTTACCATAACTTACCCTAGCTGCCTGAACCGCTGAGTAGTCATCTCCCATTCGGTCTACAAGCTCGACGAACCCTTTGTCAAGAACATCAATTCTCATCATTTCCTCCGTCTTCTTTCATCGCCTTTCTCTCTTGTGAACTCTTTCTCTTTCTACTAAAGTATTCTAACAGAAAGAGCCCCAGGACTACTACGGCAGTAAGCGGGACTACTGTAACAAGCGCCAGTTCAAAGATTACTCTTCGCCTTAACTCCTTCAGTGCAGAACTTACTGCATAATCATAATCTTCGAATCCACTCAGCTGAAGATAGAACCTAGCTAAATCATAGTAGTCTCGATCTTTCGTCTCATAATAGGCCATTCCAAGATTCCTAATAGCCCTTGAGTTGTTCGGCCAAAAACGTACTGCCTCCTGATAGCGCTCAATTGCTTCTTCAAAGTCACCATCTTCAAGGTAGATGTCTCCAATTACCATCGAAGCATTAGACGCAAATCTGGGAGGAATCTGATTCAGATCGAGGGAGTCTAAGATCTCCCAAGCTTGAGGTACTTCACCAAGTTGCAGATAGGACATCGCCACATAATAGCTGGAAAGTGGATCCTCTGTTTCCAGCCTCGAAAAGTCCTCTATAACCACCTCTGTAAGCCCTGAGACAAATTCACTTTCGATAAGATCGTCTCCGAGCAGTCCCTGAAGGTTTTCAGAGAATACCGTTTCTCGGATTTCCATTAACCTTTCAATATCCATTGAGCCGATGCTGGAATACAACTCCAGCAAAGCTTTGTATGGGAAATACTGCCCGGGTCGAGCGTCAATCAACTCATTTGCCGTCTCCTCGATCTGCTTTGCCGATCTCGGATCTCTTGTATCAACCCAATCATAGAAGAAGGCTCTCAGAGATACCGCCTTCAAGAGATGGTCCTCGCTTTCAGACGAATAGAGCATATTCAACGCAGAGACAGTTGAAACAGCGACTAACTGGTAGACCACCTCGATGGCTTCCTGAAGGTACGGAGGAAGTACCTCTCCTTGAAGCTCTGAGTAAAGATTACTAAACCAAACCTTGTAGTTTGGTTGGATAGTCTCTCTGTACTTCAGACCCACGGCTAACGTAAGATAAGCCTTCGTTTCCAAATCTCTGCTGTCAAGTGATTGAATATCCATAAGGTAGTTCTTCGAAAGAAGCAAATCCGTTTTGTCAACAGAAAAGGCAAGAGCTGAAACGGTCAATATAAAGGCAAGAACCAAAATGTGCTTCACAAGTCCTCACTCCAAAATGGTCCCAAAGTGATAGCAAGAAATGGCATTTGGGATTCAACATTATCATTGATAACCACATATAGATTAGGTCTTTCCTCAATTGTGACACATATTCCAGTACCGGAGAATGTTACTGTCTTCTCTATCGAAAAGTATTTCCACTGAAAACTCTTCATGTTCTTACAGTATTCTGGATTAACAGACGGCTTAATTACTTTGATTGCCTTGTCAAGATGAAGATCCCGACCCCTGTTCCAGTCGAAGAGCCTGTACGTTGTGTCACTGTTCTGCTGAATCTCGATCAGCTTAGAACTCGGCCCTATTGCGTGTACGACACCTGCAGGCAAAGCCAGAAGATCTCCCTTATTAAGACTGATGTGATTCAGGTCTTTCTCTCTGATGTCGATTGTCTCGGTTTTTTTCTTTAACCCTGCAAGCACCTGACCATTTGTTAAGAAATACCAGCATTCGCTCTTACCCCATGGTTCTCCTTCAATGCGACGGGCAAATTCATCATCAGGATGAACCTGGACTGAAAGCCATTCCTTTGCCGAGATATATTTAACCATCAAAGGAAGCCTAGGCAAAGCTCGTCCGCAAAGCTCTTCAGTAACATCTTCAGGATTCAGTCTTGAAGAGCTTGACTCAAGACTAGTCTTCATATTAGCTGTATCTGACAGAAGCCAAACTTCTCCTATCGGTTCTTCAGAATCTACTCCGTAGATGGTGTTCAAATCACTATCACCCCACGGTCTACTCGAAAAGACGGGTTTGCTTCTGTATATCACTTTCTCACCTCTTTCAGGAAATGCTCCATCTGCTCTTGCGCTCTTAATACCTTTCTTCTATTCTTCTCTCTCTTATCTCTCATCCTTATCTCCGGTAGAAGACCAAAATTCGCATAGACTGGCCTTAAGGGACTCCTGCCAGATACTGTTACATGGTTGACCAGCCCTCCAAGCATTGTCTCCTTCGGAGGAATTAACGTTCTGCGACCGTCAACAAATCGATTGACATTGATTGCCACAAGCCTTCCGGAGACTATTGCCTCCACGTATCCTTCAAGACCGCAAATCTGTCCTGCAAAGAACAGCCCTTGGTAATCTTTGGACTGAAGATCGGGATTCAGAAGCTTGGGTGAATCGAGGAAGGTGTTCCTGTGCATTACTCCATATCTGGCAATGTCGGCGTTCCTTAGAGCTGGGATAAGTCCTAGGATTCTCTTCTGCTCGCTCCATTTCAGCCTCGTTTGAAACCCAACAAGACTTAACAGTGAACCTGAGAGATTTTCCTTTCTAAGCTGAACAACCGCAAAAGGTTCTTCTCCCGTTGCAGGATCGGTCAGTCCCACCGGCTTCATTGGACCAAATCTCAGAGCTTCTTTTCCGCTTCGCGCTATCTCTTCAACAGGCTGGCAGCGTTCGAAGAGAAATCGATCCGAGAAGTTTTCGATCTCCAAAACTTCTGCCGATACAATCTCCTTCCAGAAAACTTCGTACTCCTCAGTCGTAAGAGGGCAGTTCACGTAGTCTCCGGTGTCGGAATATCTGTCAGCAACAAAGGCTCTCTCGAAGTTTACCGAATCCGAAGCGACTATTGGAGCTACAGCATCAAAGAAAAAGAGTGCGTTGCCGAACAGTTCACCTAGATAATTCTCAAGGCATTCAGAAGTTAGTGGGCCGGTACACACTATATTGACTGACCCGGAGATGTCTAGCTGGCACACCTCTTCTCTCCGAACACTGATAAGTGGGTGGTTCTCTATCCTCCTAGTGATCTCTCTTGCAAAGGTCTCTCTGTTTACTGCCAAAGCCTTTCCCGCAGGTACTCTATGACGGTGGGCGGCTTCCAGAAGTCGGGAGCCAATTAGCAGACCCTCTTCCTTCAACAGGCCCGATGCATTGTCCAGTGACTTAGATTTCAAAGAGTTGCTGCATACTAGTTCCGCAAAGTCTTCCGTTTGATGAACATCGGTTTTCCTGGCAGGTCTCATCTCGAAAATCATTACCTCTTTTCCGAAATCCGCGAGGCTCAAAGCAACTTCAGAACCGGCCAGTCCTCCACCGATAACATTTATCCTCATTTCTTCTCTCTTCCTAGTTTGTGAGTTCTATAGTACCTGAATAGTGCTTCTTGATAGTACCCTCCATAAGGAAAGAAGGAATCCATTCCAAACTGCATTACCTTTTTTGTTGAACCGTCCAGCGCGAACAGATCTTTCATCACTCTGCTCACCCAGATATCTACCGGGAAGGCGCTCAGCTTACCGTAGGCAAAGAGCATTACACAGCTACCTACCTTGTAACCAATGCCGTCATGCTTCATCAATTCTTCGAGCAAGTCTTCAGCAGCCAGTGAAGAAAGCCGTGAGAAATACCCTTCTGTCTCTATGTCTGAAAAGAGTTTCATAAGCCACGGAACCCTGAAACCGATTTTGAGCTCGGTCAGAGCTTCTGCTGAGATTCCCTTGGCCTGCTCCAATGAAGGAAACGTGTAGTAACTCTCCTGACATAGATCGATCCTGTTTTCGGGAAAGAGTTCCGATAGTTTGTCGCTCATCCATCGAATCATAGGAATGCTGTTTCTAGTTGAGAGAATATACTCCACAACCATCTCAAAAGGATCTTGCCTTAGTATTCTCAGTCCTTCGGCTTCCTTGAGAGCCTTTTCAGACACTATTCTAACCCTTTGATCAAAACACTTCAGTCTTTCCAGAATTATAGAGTGAATCTCCTCCAGATTATCCCCAAGTCCAAGGTAGTTCCCAATTTCCTCATAGATATCTTTTCCGAGCAAAGATTTGGAGGAAGATCTGACGATAATTCCATCTGAGTCCTCTTTCAGGAAGAGAACTGTATCTCGAACAACTCCCTTCCACCAGTCTCCTTCTTTTCGCCATCGAAAAGTCTGACCACAGTCAAGTGTCGAATCAAGATCAATTAGACCCGCAGGTTTCAAAGTGAATTCAATCACAGGTTCGCCTCATGGGACTCGATAACCGTTTTCAAAAGCCTATATGCGTTGTCTTCAAGGAACTCACCGAGCACTATGAGATAAGAACTCTTTCTAATTCCATCAAGATATAGAGCGGTAATCTGCGTCCCATTCACAACCGTTGAGCTTCTCGAACCCGTAGCTTTTGAAAGCGCGATTATGAGCTGAGGGATATCAAATTCCAACTCCCCATCATAAGGAATCCCTTTTTCGTCGACCAGGCGAAAGACCATTCCACACTCTTCCCCCAGTGATCTGATTCTTTTTGCCAGAGTATCCATTACTTCTTCTCCCTGATTATCCGGCAGTTGTAACTCCCGGTTTTCAACCATCTTTTGCCTTGTAGTGAAACATCTTCGACATCATCAAGAAGTGCACAAGGCTTAATGAGAGTTATCAGCTCTTTCAACACGGAGACCTCTTCAACGGGGATGCTGCTTCGAGAAATTACGGCACCTCTGAATCTCCAGAGATCGGCGAAGCATGAAAAGTCTCTCTCTAGCGCCTCTTTATCTCTCCTTTTCTTGATCTCTCTGGTCTGGACAATTTCCTTGAGACTAGATTTGCAGCCACAGTAATTCTGGACATAGACATTACCCAAAAACTGATTTAGCTTTCCCCTTTCTAGTCTTAGGTTTTCCGAAATGAACTCCAAATCAAACGATTCCGAAACTTTCTGCCCAATCTGACAGATCAGATAAATTGGCTTCTGGGGGCTTGCAAGAAGCGTGGTACTGAAGCTCTTGGCACCTAAGGATTTTGCAGCTTCCGCTGCCTTTCTCAACCTTAATTCTATACATTTCGTACATCTCATGCCCCCTTCCGGCTCATCTTCAAAGGAATCATGAATAGCAGAGAAGTCCTCGGGGCTGTAGTCTGGTTCAGGACACTCAACTCCCATTTCTTGACAGACTCTTCGGAAAGCATGATATCTTTTGAAGAACTCTTCTTCAGGATAGATATTCGGATTATAGAAAAGCAGCATTGAATGCTTCAGTTCCTCTCTCTTCAAAACAGAACTAACTAGATCCGGTGCGCAGCAAACATGAAGCAGATTCAAAACTCAACCAGCTCCTTCAAACTGGCAATGGTCTTATCACCAATTCCACTTACCTTAGCCAGATCATCGCACGAACGAAATGGACCGAAATGAGCACGCGTGTCAACTATTCTCTGAGCAAGCACGGGCCCGATGCCTGGAAGCTTACAGAGGTCTTCCACATCTGCGTTATTAACATTCACCTTTCTCGAACCGGATTGTTCTTCAGCCCCGATAAGAGGAATAATGGCAGCAAGTATCTCAGGAAGTATGGAAGGTCCGATTCCAGGTACATTGAGAAGGTCTTCCTCAGTTATTATGGGTCCCTTGAGTTCCCTGTATTCGATTATAGCAGCTGCCTTAGCTTCACCGATTCCTGGAATTTTCTGAAGAGACTGAGAGGAAGCCGTGTTTATGTCGATTAAAACCACTCCTTCTGCGTTGGAATACAGCTGACCGGAAACGGTCACCATTTCTCTCAAGTTACTCAGGGTCTTTTCACCAATTCCCCTGACAAGAAGAAGATCGTCAATGGAAAAAAACGGACCGGACGTAGCTCTGTAATCGACTATTGCTCGGGCCTTGGCAGGGCCTATCCCCGGCAACAGCTCCAGCTCCTTCTCCGAGCAAGAGTTCAAATCAATAGGGAAGCTAACCGACTTCGGTTTATCAGAGTTTTCACCGATGGCCGTTGAGTTGCTACCGCTATACCCTGAGAGGGCCACAAACCCCATGAGCACTAGTATCACAATTGATCCGATTATCTGTAACTCCTTGACCGAAATCTTCCTCATCTCAACTGCCTCGGAAACCTGTCAGTGATATTCCAGCCCGTTATCCTCTGGAGTGCCTGAACGTCGACTGATGAAGAGTACTCTCTGGCCGCTGCCGCATCAGGGAAAATCCCTAAAACAGCTGCATAGAATGTTCTCCCGTCCGCGGTTATTGACTTATACACAAAGGCAGGGTAACCTGCACTCCTCAGATCCATTACTTGTGGTGCTATCCCATCTGAGACTGTGTGCGATACGAGTTGAATTCCATAAGCCGTCTTTGAGTCATAAAGTCCGTCAAGTGGGTTCTTCCCCAGAAACATCACGCCAAAACTATCCCCCACCCTGGTGATAAAGTACTTCCCGAGACCTTTCTCCACGCACAACTTGAATGCTGTATCTTCTTCCACAACAACATAACCAAACTCGGAACCTTCTGCAAGAAAGTCGAAGGAGTTCAGTATTAGCCGCCTATAGTCGAATACCTCAAGAAAGAAGTTCTGAGTTTCTGGAATCGATATTGTCTCTCTGACAACCTGTGTTCCTGTGGGAAATTGTACGGGATTGTCCGGCTGTTCAGGCTGATCGATCCCCTGAGAAAGCACAGAACTTCTGATTTCCTCAATTATGAGTTCCGACTTTCTGTTTTCCTCCCGGAGAAAAATAGCATATCCTCCAAGCGTCATGACAACTGCCGACAATGCAAGAACGATAACGATAAGAGTCTTCAGAACATAATCATGCGATACTTCGCTCATACAAAATTCTCCAATCCCCTCCAGGTCTTTTCCCTGACAAATCTCTCAAATATAGAACACCCCACGAAGTAAGTCTTGTCGAGATTTCCGTCAGGAGTACTGATTCTTACACCACCTTTCTGTTCGACCAAGTCAACCAAGGACGACATATCAATTCTGGAAGACCATCTACTGTCCCACAGCAATTTCACCACTCTAAAAAAGTCTTCTGTCACACTACTATCCCCTGTACCAAATTTCTCGGCCAGACGTAATTCCATCATGGCTCCAAATAGAAGTGAAGAATCATATCCAGCCTTAAGCCTAGAAGCAGTTTCAATAAGCCTTCCAATTTCCGTGCCTACAACGAATCTGCCAGTTTCAATTCCCTTAAGATAAGCTTTCACTGACGAGAAAACAATATCTTCCCATTGCTCAGCAGAGATATCTTTACCAGAGACCACAACGTTAAAAAGATACTTGAAAAGCCTATTATCAAACGAAAGGGCAACCAGCAAAGGAAAGATCAGAACACTCTTGGACGAGCAAGCATACTCTCTGTAACTGACCTCAAAATCAATGAAGACTTTGTCCGGGAGACAGTTGAAAGAGAGAAGGTCCTTCACAAACTCGAAATTCACCCTGAATCCTTTCAGCGCAGGCATCACCTGACTAACTGTCGTCGTAGGAAAGAGGAAGAGCTTCTCAATATCGGTATGACCTGATGACGCATAACCTACCAGATCGATGAGAGAACCTCCTCCAACGGCTGTTATTGCGTTTCTTCTCGATGCCCTTATAGCCTGATATATTTCGAACACTCTGTCAACTGACTTCACATGTTCTCCACCGGGCATCAAGTATTCGTCTTCCAGTCTTTCGCCAAAAACCTTTCTAAAACCAGAGTCTACTATTTTCAGGGACTCTGGAAGTCTTCCAGCAAAAGCCTTCCCAAAAATCAACTGACACCTTTCAGCTGATTCACTGGTAAATGTGATTCTTCTCATTCCACTCCTTCTTCAGCAAGTGCCTTTAACAGACGAACCGCATTAAGAACATCATCATAATCAACCATCTCGTGAGGCGAGTGCACGTATCTGCAAGGAACCGAGACCGTTCCTGAGGCTATTCCTCTTCCGGTCGTCTGGTAACCTCTAGCGTCAGTGCCTCCAAAAATCAAGACCTCATACTGAGTGGGAATCTCCTTTTTCTCAGCAATCTCCTTCAATCTAGATACTACTCTCGAAGAGCTTATGCTTCCGCGATCCTTTATCTTTATCGTAGGTCCTTCTCCAAGTTTGAATCCCATTCTCTTCAAAGATTTCGGGGTGTCGGGTCCTGTGGTAACATCTACTGCAACAGCCATATCTGGCATAATATCAAATGCAGCGACACTTGCACCCACTAGTCCAACTTCTTCCTGAACGGCGAAGACAAAGTAAACATCGTCTTTGGGATCCTTTAGCTCTTTCAAGACCTGTATCATAATTGCACAGGCGATCCTGTCGTCCATAGATTTCGAGATGAGTCTCTTTCCAAGATCGATGAACTCTGAATCATATGTTCCAAAAGTCCCGATCGGTGCCTTCCTCTCTGCATCACTCTTATCTATTGCTCCGATGTCAACGAAAATGTGGTCGAAATCAAGATTCTTGATGCTCTCCCCGAGCTCTTTGATCGTCTCACCTTCTAGGTCAACGACACCTGATGCTCCTGTCTCAAAAATCAATCTCGAACCCAAAAGCATATATGGAGACAGCCCACCTATCGAATCAATCCTGAGAAAACCATTTGAGTCGATATGTGTGACCACGACACCGATTTCGTCCATATGACCGTCAAATAGCAGCTTCTTGCCACTCTTTCCTTTCTTCAGAGCAACAAGATTGCCTAACGGATCTATCTTCATGCTATCAACGTATGGTTTGATCTCTTCGGCGATCGCTTCCCTTATAGCATCCTCCCTACCACTGGGAGAACTAATCGTAACCAGTTTCTCAATCAGCTTTTTCATCTAGACAGCACCTTCCCTTCCTTAACTAGTAAACTGGCGAGTTTTACCACTCCGAGAAAATCATTGACGTTTATTACAGAAGTTGGAGAATGTATGTATCTCGAAGGAGTCGAGATAACACCTGACGGTATACCCGAAATTACTCTTGCAAGCCTAGCTGCATCAGTACCCCCAGCTATCCTGCTCTTGTACTGGAATTCTATTGAGTTTTTCTTAGCAGTATCCACGATTGTGTCGAGTATCCTCTTATCTAGCACCAATCCACTGTGGGCAAATGTTAAGACGGGGCCTCTTCCAAGACTTGTGGCCCACCTGTAATCAGGAAGCTCCGGGTTGTCTCCAGCCGTAGTGTTCTCGAACACAAGAGCTGCGTCCGGCTTTATCTGTTTCGCCGCGACCCCGCTTCCCCTCAGACCAACCTCTTCTTGGACCACCCAGGCGAAATAGACATCAAAATCCAGACGGTACCCTTCAAGGCTCTCAAGAATCCTTATTAATACTTCGCACCCCGTCCTGTCGTCAAATGATTTCGCAATCGCATAGTCGCCAATCTCTTCGTACTGAGTATCGAAGAATACTGGGTCTCCAATGCGATGGTTCTTCTGAGCCTCTTCCTTCTTTGAATAACCCAAATAGATTCTCAGTTTGCCCATGCTTGGTGTTTTAAGCAAAGCGGTTGGATCCTGAGTGTGTATGGCTTCAAACCCTATCACCCCAGGAACAAAATCCTTTCCCACCAAAACCTTTTTACCCATCAATACTCTTGGATCGACTCCTCCTACACTGGTGAAAGAGAGTGTGCCGTCTTCATTGATCTTCTTCACCATAAGACCAACCTCATCGGTATGAGCAAGAAGCATAAGCTTCTTAGAACTCTTCCCCGTCCCTTTTTTCTCCGCAATTAGGTTTCCAACTGTATCGGTCCAGATCGAATCGACTCTTGGCTCGACAATGCTCCTGATGAAGGAAGAGACTTTTTCCTCAAAACCTGATATTCCCGGGAGTTCACAAAGGTCTTTCAGGCGTTCTAGCTTCATTGCTCCTCAGCCCCCTTCAGTGATATGAAAAATCCTGCAAGTAATCTGGCCGTTCCTGCAACATCACTAACTTGAACTACTTCGACTGGAGTGTGCATGAACATTTCAGGGAGAGAAAGCAGAAGCGTTGGAACTCCGGTGCCGGCTATTTGGACATTGTCTGCATCAGTTCCCGTTCTACCTGAGGTGAAGTCATATTGAACTTTGATTTCATTGTCTTTCGCATGTTTATCGAGTAACTCAAAGTACTTCTTGTGGATATTCGGGCCTCCAACAGTTAAGGCCGGACCCTTTCCAAGTTCGACATCGTTCTCTTTGTCATGGTGAGTAACATCCATGGCAACACCAAGATCGATTTCCAAAGCTTCAGCGGCGCCCTTTGCTCCTATTGCCCCGACTTCTTCTCTTGTTGTGAACACGAAATAGACGGTAGGAGTTGTACTGTATTTCGAGAGCTCTCTTGCAGTCTCTATGCTTATCGCTGCACACGCTCTGTCGTCAAGAGCTTTCCCAGCAACCTTGCCGTTCATCTCAAACGCTAAAATGTCTACTACTGCAAGATCGCCAACACCTATCTTCTCATAATCCGGATTAATCGAAGCATCAATGAAGAGCTCATCGAAAGAAGGGACTTCTCCTCTTGTCTCCCTTTTCTGAAGGTGGGGAGCCAACATTCCAATTACTCCTGATCTTTCCTTTCCATCTCTGCTCCTGATCTTAACCTTCTGAGAAATCAATACCTTAGGATCGACGCCTCCTAGCTCTTCAAACCTTGCAAACCCTCTTTCATCGACTCTCGAAATCACAAGCGATACCTCGTCAACATGAGTGAATACGCCTATTCTCTTCCCACTTCCTTTCTTAACTGCAATCAGATTTCCAATTTCGTCTGTATAGGTCTCATCCACAAACGGACCTATCGCTTCCCTAATTACCGAATGGACCTCATCTTCGTATCCCACAGGTCCAAAGGCATTGGAGAGATTAATCAATAACCTGGCTAAACTCAATTCGCCTCCCCCTTTACTTCAAACTTAACATTGTCCGCCTCTTCAACTACTATCCTGCCCGTCCTTACGTGTGCCACGGCAGGCTTATCAAAACGATCGTATTCCTGAGTTATGAAATTCCCAATCTGGATCAGTGAAGGCTGCAAATCGATCGCTGCGATTATCCCGATTTCACCCTGAGAGTAACCGGCTCTAACAACCCCTCTTGCACTTCCAAATATTACAACACTACCACCGGCGATTACCTCTGCACCGGGATGAACATTGCCAACCACCACAACATCATAATTGTGAACAACTATCTGTCCTGATCTGAGATTACGCCTAATGATCTGAGCTCCTCGGACTTCAGTAATCTTCTCTCTAACAAGATCATACTTCTGACCGACTTTCACATCCTTCTGCTCCATACTACCCACGAGTATGTCCTTAACGTGGACACCAAGATCACTCAACAGCGAGACGATCTTAACGATGTCATCCGGTTTGCTTGTATCTTGAGTAAGCATGAGCGAGATCTCATCTCCTTCACGAAAGAAATCCTTCGCGTCAGCAAACTTCTTCATGATGTCTTGCCTCAATTCATCGACGGTTCTGTAAGAGTCAATGAGAAGAATCAGCCCTTTTTTTGTCATTCTGAAGTCAATCGGCATCACGATCACCCCTTTCTTCAAGATTCTATCATGAAAAAACCCTACCCTAGGCGGATTATGAACCCAAAGTAGTCGGCGAAAGCCACGAAAGAAAAGCATCGACCTCTTGACCGGGGACGGTTTATAGTGTAATATAAATTCGTGCTTCGGCCCTCATCGTCTAGTGGCCTAGGACACTGGCCTTTCACGCCGGCGACCGGGGTTCAAATCCCCGTGAGGGCGCCAGAGGTGGAAGCGTAGCTCAGAGGAAGAGCGTCTGCCTTACAAGCAGAAGGTCACAGGTTCGATCCCTGTCGCTTCCACCAGATTGATGGCGAGGTAGCTCAGCAGGTAGAGCAGCGGACTGAAAATCCGTGTGTCGACGGTTCGATTCCGTCCCTTGCCACCAGAGTTTTCCGTGGATTCTTAATTCACGATATGTCCTTCCGGGCATATTTTTTTAGACTGAATTACTGTAAAGTAGCTGCTATAATTAGCTTTATGCTGGGGGTGAGGTGGTGGAGAGATCTTCGCGACACAAACACATCTTAGAGACTCTTGAAGCTTCTACCGTTCCGGTAAAGGGACAGACTCTGGCAGCTGAAACAGGCGTTAGTAGACAGATGATCGTAAAGGATGTTGACGAGCTAAGGGAAAGAGGCTATAGAATCGTCTCTACTCCGAGAGGATATGTTCTTGACGGAAGAAAGAGTTTAAGAATGGTTGTCTCCGTAAAACACGAGGAAAAGGATATCTACGAGGAACTTTCAGCAATAATAAGAGCTGGAGGACGCGTAATTGATGTCAGCGTGATTCACGCAGTCTATGGTGAACTCAAAGGTCAGCTTAATCTATCAAGCATAGATCATCTAAACAGGTTCGTATCTGCTTTGAAAGCATCAGATGCACTTCCTCTTCTTAGTCTTTCAAAAGACGGAGTTCACCTTCACACTATTGAGGCGGACTCTGAAGAGGTACTGGGGAGTATCAGAAACATGCTGGAGGAGAGGGGCTTTTTTGCCAAGTAGAGGGGTAAGCGAATGAACATAGACGAAGTCATTCAGAAATATATCACTTCCGGTAGAAGAAGACGAATGCTTCTCTTGACATCAATGGAATGGATGCTTGTGGCCGGAGGGGTGATGATTACCTCCCTGACTCTTCCTTCTATTGTTGACGATCTCGCTGGAACTGTTGGAAGCCAGAACATGATGGCGAGTTCCGTATTTGCAGGTATGCTTCTTGGAGCCCTATTCTCCGGTGCAATTTCTGATAGATTCGGAAGAAAGTGGACTAATCTTGTTCTTTTGTTGATCGCCGGATTTTCAACAGGACTCACCGGCGCTTCTAACTCAATGAGAGTGTTCTCCCTGGGAAGATTTATCTCAGGATTTGGTTATGGCGGATTGTTGCCTGTTGTAAACGCCTACCTTACCGAATTCTCGTCCATCAGAATCAGGGGCCTTTATCTTGCTCTCCTGGAATCTAGCTGGGCAATTGGAAGTATCTTGATAGGTGGATTCACAATGTTAACGCTGGAATCCCTTGGATGGCAGTGGTCATACTATTTGCTTGCCTTCTTCAGTATTCCCCTTATATTCGTATCCTTTCTTCTTCCTGAGAGTCCAAAATATGAATTCATGAAGAAGGGAAAATCAGCTCTGGAAAAGATTCTTTCGACGAGTATAGATGAAGAAGTTGAGATGCACCAACGCCAAAAGCAGCCTATTCTGGGGCTTTTTAGAAACGGTCTTGCGAGAAGAACAATCATGATATGGATAAGCTGGTTCTCGGTTAGCTTTGTGTACTACGGAATCTATACTTGGGCTCCAAAGATTTTCATGTCGAAAGGGCTCACCCCAGTTTCATCTCTCTGGTACACCTTTTTCATGCTTATCATGCAACTTCCAGGATATCTTGCCGCAGCGCTTCTTATAGAGAGGTTCGGTAGAAGGCCATCTCTCACATTCTTTTTTGCGGGAATGGCAGTATCGTCTATTGTGATGGCTTTTGTAAGCAGCTCTTCGCTTCTTCTTTTCGCCAGCGTTCTGATTTCTCTATTCGTTCTTGGAGCTTGGGGCATGGTATACGCTTATACCCCTGAATTATATCCAACCGAGATGCGTGGCCTTGGAAACGGTACTTCAGGAGCTATGGCAAGGTCAGCAGGAATTATCGCGCCCTATTTCACCAGCACTTTAATGGGAGCCACCGGTAGCGTATTTGTTGTAATGATTTTTATGGCCGCTCTCAGTACATTTGCAGCTATAGTTGTCTTCAGAATGGGTGTAGAAACAAGACAGGTGATAATTGAATAGTTTGAATCTCCGCATTCATTTACATCAAGGATTGTCTTGCAGAAGCGTGTCTCCGTAGCAGAAAACACCTAAAGTTTTCTTTCCAGGTGAATTTCAGGAATTGTTTCAATATTGGTCATTTCTCTGTCATGCGCACACTCCATCAAATCGAATCGCTGGGATATATCTAGAATTCAGAAGAAATAAGATTTTGCTTATGCAATATTTACACTTATTAGTTATTGTCATATAGTTATCAATTATTAGATTATATTATTGAACTTTATTGAATTGATGACTCTCCAAAGATTGACTTCTTCCCAGGTTTACTGATTTTTTCTCTTGCAGTACGCATATTGCCGATCGGATGGAGGGCTCTGGATGAAGAAGCGGCTTGCTAAGTGTCCCAGCTGCGGCGGATATCTACAATTACCGAGTATACCTTTAAGAACTGCGAGATTAAGATTATCGGGACCTTTGTGCAAGACGAGCTGCTTTACCTGCCCGAAGAACTCCTTGACTTCCTGAAAGTGTTCATTAAGAATAGAGGAAATCTCTCTGAACTCCAGAAGGAGCTAAGTATTTCCTATCCCACTGCAAGAAGCAAACTGGAGTAACTGGTACAAGTCTCGGATATGAGCTTGCAAATCGCCAAATTCAGGAAGCTTCGAAGATCATCAGGAAATTGGAAGAAGGAAATCTCAGTGCCAAGGAAGGTGTAGAGCTTCTAGGCAAGAAGAAGAAAAGGCAACAGCTTCTCTTAATCGTTCTCGAATGGTGGCTTCTTCCAAAAGAAAGAAGCACTGCTCTTCAAAAAGAAGAATTGCTTTCCTAGATACTCGGTATTCGTAACCATCCAACGATCTGCAAAGAAAAAATGGTATATTATTGTTGCTTGAATACTTCCCGTGAAGGGGTGTATCTAATGAAATTGATTAAAGCGCTCTTTTTGATTCTGCTAATAGGTGCTGCTCTCCTCGTTATCAACAGTATCTTCAGCGTTACCATGGCCAGGATTTATTTCGGTAGAATAGAGAGAGACGGAAGGTATTTGAAGGTAGAACAAGAGGAGGTCTTCTTCAAGGTTATTGGAGACGGCGACCCAGTTCTAATGATACATGGTTTTGCTGGATCACATTTTGATTTTCTAGAGCTTGCTAAACTGCTTTCATCGAATAGAAGAGTCTACTTGTTGGACTTGCCCGGTTTTGGGCTGTCCACTGCCTCTAACAAAGGTGACTATTCAAGAAAGGGTTATGCTGAGCTTGTGGTTGATTTAATGAGCCTATTGAACATTGAGAAAGCTGATTTGATTGGCCATTCATTTGGAGGAGAGGTCTCTTTGAACATCGCCTACTATTTTCCCGAAAGGGTCAACCGCCTTGTTCTCATTGACTCTTCCATTCACGGGGATAGAGATATTCTCCCCGGTTTCTTTGCGCGAAGCAAGATAATGACGCGGATCGCTATGAGGTTCTATTTCCAAACTTTTCCGGTTCAAAGATTACTTTATACTAAAGGATTGGGAGACAAATCCTTATTCAGTTCTGAGACTTTCGGCAGATATTTCTCGCTCGTGGACCACATGTCCTCTTCTTTTATTTATGAATTCATAAACAGTGATGACACAGCTTCTATATCGGATAAACTTGGCGAAATCGAATGCAGCACGCTGATCCTTTGGGGAGAAAATGATATTATTCTCCCAGTTGCGGAGCATGGAGAGCCACTGGCTAAAAAGATTCCCAATAGCATTCTGAAAGTAGTAGAGGGAAGCGGACACGCTCCATTTCTTGAATCACCTGAAAGGATAGCAAAAGAAATCATCGGTTTTCTGGAATAAACGAGGAGGGCGATGTGTTGAGACTAGCCAAACCGGAAGTGGTCGTGAGCAGGTGCCTGGGCTTCGAAAGCTGCAGATACAACGCTCAGATGATCCCGAACAAATTCGTGGAGAAGCTGGAGAAGTTCGTCAATTACAGGACCGTATGTCCGGAATACGACATCGGGCTCGGAGTTCCTAGGCCGCCCATCCGCATGGTTTTCAGATCTAACGAAACAAGACTAGTGCAACCCTTAACGGGAGTTGACGTTACTGAACGCCTCTTGGAGTTTACGGAGAGTTTTTTTGCTGGACTGGAAAGGGTAGATGGCTTCATTCTTAAGTCGGCCTCACCTACGTGTGGCATAAAGGATGTTAAGGTCTATCCAGGAGAAGGGAAAGTCGCCTCTTCAGGAAGGGATTCTGGTTTTTTTGGAGGCATTGTACTAGAAAGATACTGTGGGCTTCCTATAGAAGACGAGGGAAGACTTTCTAATTTCACAATAAGAGAGCATTTCTTAACTATTCTATTCACCGTCACGCGCTTCAGAGACCTCTCCATAAATCTCACCAGAAATGGTCTGGTTGATTTTCAGTCGGATAACAAGCTGCTCTTCATGTCCTACAACCAGAACGAAATGAGAATCATGGGAAGAATAATCGGAAAGATGGATTCAAGAGGTATTGAAGAAGTATACAGCGATTATTCATCCCACTTCTACAAGATGATGTCCACCCCCCCAAAACATACTTCACACATAAACGTCTTGATGCATGGGCTTGGTTACTTCTCTAATTACATTTCTTCTTCTGAGAAGAGGTTTTTTCTAGAGACGCTTGAAAGATATCGAGACGGAAAAATCCCGCTAAGTGTTCCTCTCTACATATTGCGTTCTTACATTGTTGCATTTGACAGTGAGTATCTTGCTCGTCAAATATTTTTCCAACCCTACCCTGCTGAATTGATTGAGATAACGGACTCCGGGAAGGGAAGGTCCGGAAAATGAAGAGTGATAGGATTCATAACCTGAGTAAGAGACGAGATATCAAAGGTAGATTCATTATGTACTGGATGCAGGCCTCTCAAAGAACCGAAGAAAACCCCGCACTCGAGATCGCAAAGCAAGAAGCCAAGAGAAATAGCCTTCCTCTTATAGTCCTTTTCGTCTTCAACACCGATTACCCCTCTGCAAATCTCAGGAACTTTTCCTTTATGATTGACGGGCTCAAGGCCGTTAAATCAAAGCTCAAAGAAATGGGTATCAGATTCACTGTTCTAGAGGGTAATCCAACAGAAATCGTCCCCCGGGCCTCAAGGAACTGTGCTTTGATCGTCACAGACGTTGGATACCTCAGGCATCAGATCGCATGGAGAAGGGAAATTGCGAAAGCATCCTCGTGCCCGGTAATCGCGGTAGAAGCCAACGTAGTTGTTCCTGTCAAAGCAGCCAGTAATAAGGAGGAATACAGCGCAGCTACGTTTAGGCCAAGAGTGTTGAGTCGCCTTCAAGATTTCATAACTGACTTCGAATCCGTCGTGTTCGAACCCGGAGACCCCGTAACCGATTTTGAGACCACATTTGATCTTGACAATCCGGACCTTTCAAATATCGACCACACGGCATCCATAGTCAGCAACTTTCCTGGCGGACAGGAAGAAGCAAATAGACAACTTGAGATATTTCTAGAAACCAAAATAGATAGGTTCGAGAAAGAGAGAAATGACCCCAATTGTGACTGTCTATCAGAGATGAGTCCATTTCTTCACTTCGGACAAATCTCCCCTTGTCTGATCGCCAGGAGGGTTATGGAGTCTGGTTCATCGGGAATAGAAGCCTATCTTGAAGAGCTTATTGTTAGAAGAGAACTGAGCATGAATTTCGTGTTCTATAACTCCAGGTACGATTCCTTCGAAGCACTCCCCCCGTGGGCTCAGAAGACACTCAATGAACATAGAAGTGATAGGCGAGAATACGTATACTCACTTTCTGAACTGGAGGACGGGATGACTCACGATCCTTACTGGAACGCAGCACAGAGAGAAATGGTCGTGAAGGGCAAAATGCACGGTTATATGCGTATGTATTGGGGAAAGAAGATCCTCGAATGGAGTCCTGATCCTGAAACTGCAATCAGCTCGGCGATCTATCTTAACGACAAGTACGAACTAGACGGTAGAGATCCGAATGGTTATAGCGGCATTCTCTGGTGCTTCGGAAAACACGACAGAGCTTGGGCGGAGCGTTCAGTGTTCGGAAAAGTCAGATATATGAACTCAAACGGCCTAAAAAGGAAGTTTGATGCCGATGCCTATGTACAAAAGATCAGTTCTTTGACGAGTAAAGAGTGAAACACGAGCTGTATTCATAGATATCAATCACCTCGCCATCCTTGAGCACTTCCATTCGAACTGAGACATCGTAATTGCCGGAATGAAGCCCCAGAATTCTTATCGCTTTATGAGGATAAGTGAAGGCCTGTGTAACGAAATCTCCGCTTCCCGGAGTCTGCAGTTTCGCAGCTACTTCAATGGTTCTATCTTCGTGGAGATAAACGCCGTCTATCACGATGTTGTAGCCGCCCGTAGGCCTTTCTCCCCCCTTGATTAACAATACAGGTTCTTCAAGGATTGCAGAGACCTGAGTAAAAAGACCTTCATTAACCTCCCCCAGAAGAATGCTCACATCGCTATCCCACTCAACTTCAACCGAGACGTCCTCAAACCCAAGTTCTATAGCATCAT
>Ga0334898_1000430_pt1 | contig 67671 bp, 57 predicted proteins | sample GraSluR3_MG_10_FD_207228 | JGI IMG/M metagenome (GOLD analysis project Ga0334898, IMG submission 207228) | Sludge microbial communities from methane-producing bioreactor in Wageningen University, Netherlands - Granular Sludge_3_08-R3 | ecosystem: Engineered > Bioreactor > Anaerobic >... | reverse complement strand
CTTTTCTCTCTCTTACTTCATCGATGAAGTATTTTAGTTTGGGTGACCATCTTGCCATTATTCCTCCTTCCTATTTTCACATAGGATAATCTATGTTTTTTTTATGATTTTGCTAATAGAATCGACCATGGAGTCAACATCGAGTCCGTAAAATTTGAAAAGATCGTCCGACTTTCCGGAGCAACAATAATGATCGACTCCGAATTTGTGCAGTTCGCATTGCAACCGATTTTCTACCAGCGCATTTGCCACAGCAGTACCGAGCCCGGTATTTACATTATGATCCTCATAAGAAAAGATCAAGCCGGACTGGGCTGCTTCTTGTAGAGCTTCCGCATCGATCGCGTCCGGGGAAGATATATTCCAGACTGCCAGTTTGATACCCAACTCACGCAGAATATCGGAAATCTGCACTGCTCGGGGAGCAAGTGTACCCATCACCATCAGAGCGGCTGTAGCACCGTCGCGGAGTTTATCTGCCTTACCGTAGGAAAAGCAGTAGTGTTCATCAAAGTAGATCTCACCGTCCGGTTTGGTGATGATATCCAATTTGGAGCGTCCCATCGGGATGAGATAGTTACCTTTTTTATTGGCTACATAGCGGATGATATGATCGGTTTGGTTCGGATCGGCAGGAACGATTATACGATATCCGTAGAGATTTTGGAATAGACTGATATAATCTATACATTGATGCGTTTTGCCATCTTCTCCCACATCCAATCCTACATGGGTAGTGATCACCTTCAGATTTGTCTTGTTGATATCGTTCAGGCGGTGCTGATTGTAAGTCTCATCTATACCGAAAACACCGAAATCGGCGAAGAATACCTGCAACCCCTCTTTGGAGATAGCGCCGGACATAGTGGCGGCATGATGCTCCATGATACCGCATTGGAAGAATCTATCCTTAGCTACTTCTTCGAATTTCTTGGTCTTCACACTCCCTTGCAGATCACAATCCACCACCACGATGGGAATGTCACTATTTGACTCAGCAATATTGGCGATCGCATTACCCCAAGCGGAGCGGTTGTCAGTTTTCTTGGCGGTAACCATAGGGAATCCGGTGTTCAGGTTTAGATCCTCTTCTTGAACTGCACTTGGTTCGCATGGTTTGAATTGCTCTCTCAGACGCTTATAATAGTTCAGATCATTCTCTATTTGCAATTCTTGTAGCGCTTTATCCAGCGATTCCTCATCGAGGGCAGCACCATGGTACTTTTCCTTGTCTTCCATGAAGGATACACCTTTGCCCATCTGAGTATGGGCAATGATGACGGTAGGTTTATCCGAATTTCCTGCTTCTAACAAAGCTTCGAAAATCTCATCATGATCGTGCCCATCTATCTCCAATGCATTCCAACCGTCGGAGATGTAATTCTCTTTGATATTTTGCGGCATCACATCGTTAATCTTGCCACTGATTTGCAATTTGTTGTAATCTATGATACCGATAAGGTTATGAAGATTGTATTTCACGGCAAAGCGGCGAGCTTCACTGAGCTGACCTTTCTGCTGTTCACCGTCGCCCATAAGCACAAACACGTGATTATTTATCTCTTTCAGCTTAGATGCCAGAGCAAAACCACATCCGGCAGAGAGCCCCTGCCCCAGATTACCCGATGCCCACTCTACTCCGGGTACATCCGGCTCTACATGCCCTTCATAAATGCTGCCGGCTAATCGAAATTGGGAGATGGCATCTTCGAGCGGTAAATAGCCCAGTAATCCCAATCCGGAATACACACACGGCGCTATATGACCATGACTTACAACTACACGATCTCTGGATTCCAGCTTCGGATTCTTGGGATCATGCTCGATCATATGGTAAAGTGTTAGAAACAGATCAATGGTGGACATAGAGCCGCCCGGATGACCGGAGGCAGCCAAGCTGGTCATCTTGAGTATAGCTCCGCGAGCTTGGTTGCACAGTTTCTGTAACTCTTTCTGATGTTCAGGCGAAAAAGTCTGTTGCTTTACTTTCATATACTACCTCTTATATTTTTTTTTCTCCAGTTGAAGTGATAGGCTAAATCCGTCAAGTGTAATATCTCCTGCCCAACGCAAAATAGAAATTTCATATTTTCCTGCTTCGCGGAAATTCCGTTTCGATCATTTGGATTTCCTCGTCACTCGTTACTCTTAACTTACCCATTTCACTTTTCACTCCCTTTCCGTATCACCTACTGTGTCCTTCGGAGCCTCCCGAAGCATTTGCGAAGGGAGGCGAAGGAGGATAGCTTTTAGCTTTTAGCTTAAGTTTCTTCTCGCTTATTCCATCGGGAGAATTTGGTGCTTGGGATTTGCTTAGTATTTGGTGCTTTCTCTCCAAACCAATCCTCCTATCCACCTAACCTCGCATCTTCCCTCTACACTCTATCCTCTATCTTCTTTGCATGTAACTCATCACTCATAACTACTTTGTCCCTTAGTCCTTGTTCCTTGCTTAGTCCTCCGAAGCCTGCAAGGCGAAGGAGGGTCACTTAACCCTGCCTACTGTGTAGAGCCTGCAGTAGCAAAGGTGGAAATTTCTAAATTGCTGCTAGAAAGTCGAATTTTACTTGACTCCATAGTTTAATTATCTTTTTTTTGAAATAAATAAAGAGGAGGAAAGCTGACATGATGAAAAAAACACTTATCTTATTCGCCTTAATTGTGTTTGTGAGTGGCATATTAGTTGCTCAATCTAAAGATGGTTTTGGTACAGGACTTATCATTGGAGAACCAACGGGGATCAGCATAAAAAATTGGACAGGAACAAATCAAGCATTTGATGCTGGAATCGCTTGGTCATTTTCAGGTAAGGCAGCTTTGCATTTGCATGCGGATTATCTATTGCATGATTATAGCTTACTGAATCTGGGACAAGAATTCCCACTTTATTATGGATTGGGCGCTCGCCTGAAATTGCAAGAAGATAATAATGGAAATGATCCCAAAATTGGAGTTCGTATTCCGGTGGGAATTTCATATTTGCCTTCGGGAAGTCCGTTGGATTTCTTCTTGGAAATTGTTCCCCTCTTCGATCTGATGCCATCTACCGGTTTCGGTATGAATGGAGCGATTGGAGCAAGATATTATTTCTAAAAAATGGTCTAAAAAGGTTCGGAATAAGATTTTTCTAACTCTCTAAAAAAATTAAAGGGTTAAAACCCAAACTCGAGGGGGAGATGAAATAAATCCCACGAGTTAAAACTCGTGGCAATTCATATCTGATAAATAACCGCTCGAGATATATGAATAGCTCCGTGCTTTAGCGCGGATCGTGTATAATATGGTTACATTACCATATAAGAATTGAAAATTATTGACTATTAATAATGGAGATAATTTATATTCAAAAAAAAAGGGGTGTATTGAAGATGAAAAGAAAACCATATGAGGAAGAAGACTTTATCAGGATCAGAAATTTTCTACAGCAAACGTCGAAAGATGCACCAGAAAATAAGAATTGGCTGATCGATAGATGGATATTTGGTCGTTACTTTCATCAAGTTATGCACAGCTCTTTTGATTCATGGCCACAATCAGTAGGGCTTTGGGAAGATGAGAGCGGTAAGATAGTTGCCGTAGTTCATTCAGAAGGTAATAAACTCGGTTCAGATGTAGGAGAAGCATTTTTCCAACTAAACAAAACTGAATACTCGGATGAACTTTATCTTGAATTGATCGAATATGCAGAGAAAACCCTTCATGCAATAATAGAAAATCAAAGTATGATTAACTTGCGCGTAAACGAAGACGCCTACCATCTTAAAAATATATTGGAAAATAGAGGTTACAAGCTACTCGGTTTAGATGAACCGATATCTTCACTGCCTATATCAAAGGAGTATGATTACAATCTTCCTGACGGATTTCGAATTGCAGATGCTGCAGAGATGGATGATAGTAGCAAAGGATTTGCTCATGGTTTAGCTTTCGGATATTATCAAGTTAGTGTGCCGGATGATGACGATGCTGAACGTTGTTACAAAAGTCTCAGGACAGCGCCAAATTACTTGACGGAGTTAGATGTGGCGATTTTGAACGACAATGATGAGATAGCTGTTTTTGCTACAGGTTGGTACGATGATGTTAATATGATTGGTATACTAGAACCGCTTGGTACTGTGCCTAAATTCAGAAGAATGGGATTGGCAACAATGATGGTTTATGAATTGATAAATAGAATGAAAAAAATGGGTGCTAAACGATTATATGTCGGTTCAGATCAGCAATTTTATTTTTCCCTAGGTTTTTCCTTAGACTATGTAAAGGAGATTTGGCAGAAAATTCTTTAGGTATTGCGAAATTTAGCTACGCTCTCTATACTCGTGGCAATTCATATCTGATAAATAAACGTTTGAGATATATCAATAGCTCGGTGCTTTAGCGCGGAGAGAGATTTTTCTTGACAGTTGGAATGAAAATAAGGTTCCCTATCATAAGTGATTACAGGAGGGAACTTATGAGACAGTTGGCAAAGTTTTTATTATTCAGCGTCACATTGTGTTTGCTTTTTATCATGTAGTGAAAGTACTACCGAACCTTATCTTAATGGCTGGTATGGCAGCGGCACTGAAACCGATCCATATCGAATTCACCATCATCAACAACTGAAAGCACCCATATTTTTATTGGGAATAAGAGGAGGGAAATTATGATGAAAAGATTTATCAATTACTTTTTTGAGAAAAAAGTTCTCAAAAAAATCAAAAACCAGGCAAATGGGATTTTAATCAATTGGTTCTATTTATTGATCATTCTGCTGTTTATCGTATCAGCTAATCTACATTCACAAAATCCGGAATGGATAAATTACACTTCCAATTCTAATGTATGGGCAATTGCCGAAGAAGAAGAGTATCTATGGGTTGGCGGTGACGGTGGTTTGACAAAAATGGACAGGCACACTGGAGAAATGACTTATTACAACAATGCAAATTCAGGTTTACCGGGTAATCAGGTCCTTACAATCGCCATAGACGAAGATAACATAAAGTGGATTGGTACGCGAGATGGCGGTCTTTCCCACTTTGACGGTACGGACTGGACAGTGTATGATACCGGAAACTCGGGCTTGCCGAGTAATGAAGTCCTTGCTATCGCCATAGACGAAGATAACATGAAGTGGATTGGTACAGGTGGTGGCGGTCTTGCCCGCTTTGACGGTACGGACTGGACAGTGTATGATACGGAGAACTCGGGTTTAGCAAGTAATAATGTCCGTGCAATCGCCATAGACGAAGATAACATAAAATGGATTGGTACAAGTGGTGGTCTTGCCCGGTTTGGCGGTACGGACTGGACTGTGTATGATACGGAAAACTCGGGCTTAGTAAGTAATAATGTCCGTGCAATCGCCATAGACGAAGATAACATAAAATGGATTGGTACAAGTGATGGTCTTGCCCGTTTTGACGGTACGGACTGGACGGTGTATAATTCAGGCAACTCGGGACTGCCGGATAATTATGTCCATGCAATCGCCATAGACGAAGATAACATAAAGTGGATTGGTACAAGTGGTGGTCTTGCCCGGTTTGACGGTACGGACTGGACAGTGTATGATACCGGAAACTCCGGCTTGCCGAGAAATTATGTCTATTCAATCGCCATAGATGAAAATAATATCAAGTGGATTGGTACATGGATGGGTGGTCTTGCTCGCTTTGACGGTACGGACTGGACGGTGTATAATACTGGAAACTCCGGCTTGCCGAGAAATTATATCTATTCAATAGTCATAGATGAAGATTTAAACAAGTGGATTGGCACAGTTGGTGGTATTGGAGTTTATAATCAAGGTGGCATTGTAACTGGCGATCAATATATTGTCGAAGTGCCTGAATCTTATATCCTCCAACAAAACTACCCCAACCCCTTCAACCCTGAGACAACGATAGAGTTCTCACTATCCCAATCCGGGATTGTTACTATCGATATCTTCAATATACGCGGTCAGAAGGTGAGAACGCTGGTAAACTCAGAATATGCAGCCGGAGAGCACAGCATTGTCTGGGATGGTAGGGATAAACAAGGCAGAGAAGTAGCCGGTGGTGTTTATCTCTATCAGCTTAGCAGTGGCGAGCATATAGAGAGGAAAAAGATGTTGTTGTTGAAATAGTGACATTTGGCACACTGGTAAGTGATGATATGAGTTTGAAATTGATTTTATCTAGTATAATTGTACTTTTTAGTTTGTATTCAGGAGAAACTACTACTATCGAGCATGATAGTTTGAAATTTTTTGTCGGGGAATTGGAGATAATTGAAAAAATGTATAGAGAGAATCGCTCATACACCCGCGATTATAAGATTACAACTGATGATTTCACAATGGTTTTGTTTAAACCCAGAGAGTATGAGCCAAATTATCGGGATTCTCTACCCAAACCGTCCTATCAGAGAATTGAGAAGAATGAAATAAGACGAACTATTTATATGGGTTTGCCCTACCAGGACAAATACCTTGAGAAAAGGATTCTATATTTTGATGAACATGATATAATACTCACTCTATTACACCACATAAGGGGGTTTGAGAATATATATTATGCTGTTTGCTTCTGGGAAATTGACGGTGAGAAACTTAATCTCATCCATATTGTGGATAGACCGTTAATTATTGGTATTGGTCGTATAAACATCATAGATTGTATCGAATTGGAAAACAACAGCTATGCTTTAATATTGCATTCCCTTGGTGCTGATGGAGGTTATTTTTGGGGAAACTACTCTATACATCATTTTTCGATTGGAGAATATGACCAATTTCGCGAGATATACAAGGCTGAATATGGAGGTGGTCCAAAAGAACACACTAAGATCGAACATTTCAATATCAATTATTCGGATAAGAACAATCCTATTGTTGAAATGGGTAAGGTTTACTATAAATCGGAATCAGAGCAAGCATTTCCAACTGACCATAAAGTAGTCGGTTATGAGAAATTTGCGATTGATATAAAAGAGTTGTTAAAGGAATAGCGATAATTTTACTTTTTTGCTTTACAGATAAATATGTCATATAAATCTAGTAGCAAGGAGGTTGGTTGTGGATAGATATGAGCTGAAAAAGCCGAATAACTCTGCTAACGAATTGAAAAGGTACACATTATGAGACTCACTCTATTCTGCCTTGTACTACTGCTAATATTTTCTGCAATTATCAATGCTGAAAAACCACCGGATATGCATACCAGCCGGATCTCATTGGATTGGCAGGGCACCTACCTTGGCATATTGCCTACAGCCGGTGGGGGAGGGATGGAAACTAAAATAACACTCTCCGAAGATTGTTCATACACTATGCAAACCAAATATCTTGATAAAGAGGATAGCGTTTCTGCCCGCAAGGGAAAGTTCGTTTGGGATGAAAAAGGTTCAAAGATCACTTTGCAGAATATAATTTCGTCACCTTCTCAATATTTAGTGGGTGAAAATATGCTCATCCAACTCGATATGGATGGGAATAGGATCACAGGCGAATTAGAAGAACATTATATACTGAGAAAAATTGAGTAGGGGATGGGGAACAGATGCAACAAAATTTAAATTACTAAGACTATAAGGAGTTTTCACGATGCCATTGTTAGAGTTGCAAGCAGTAAAAAAAATCTATTATCAGGGAAAGATAGAAGTGCCGGCTCTGCGGGGGATAGATATTACTGTAGAGAGAGGGGAATTCAGTTCCGTATTCGGTCCTTCCGGCTCGGGCAAGACAACGCTTCTCAATCTTATCGGTGCTCTTGATAAGCCGACCGGCGGTACAGTTAACTTCGACGGTAGAACCATCAATGATATGAACAAAAATGAATTGGCTCTTCTTAGAAGATATCATGTTGGTTTCATCTTCCAGAGCTACAATCTCATCCCTGTGCTTACAGCATTCGAGAATGTGGAATTTGCCCTCAAAATAGCTCATAAAGGAGATGATAAGTCAACCAGAGATAAGGTGATGGATATATTGGCATTGGTGGAATTGCAAGGTTTGGAAAAGAGACGACCAAATGAACTATCAGGTGGTCAGAAACAGCGGGTTGCTATTGCCAGAGCTTTGGTAAAAGAGCCGAAACTGGTTTTGGCAGATGAACCGACAGCCAACCTGGATACTGATACCAGTGCCGGTATTCTGGAGATTATGTATAAGATGAACAAAGAGCTGGGAACCACTTTTATCTTCTCTACGCACGATCCCATGGTGATGGGATATGCGCGCCGATTGATAGAGATCCGTGACGGGCGTGTTTCCAAAGATGAGCAGAGGAGCTGAGCGTGTATCTTCTCAAGATAGCATTTAGAAACCTGTTCAGAAGAAAATGGCGGACTATTACAACCGCCGGTATTCTAGCAATCGCTATCATAATCTTTCTATGGATGGATGCTCTGCTGGTTGGCATTGAAAACATGTCTTTTGACAATATTATTAATCTGGAGAGTGGACATATTCAGATCGGGAGAACCGACTACTTTGCCGAACCTTATGAAGATACGTTGGATAAATTATTCAAACCGACCGAAGAACACCTTGCTACACTTGATAAATCTGAAGTTATAACCGGTTTTACACCGATTCTTGACTTTCCTGCTATCATCAATAATGGCGCAGACGAATTCCCTATACAAGTTCGTGCTATTGATCCCCAAAGCTATAATGAGGTGTTTATAAACCAAGATTTTATCGTTGCAGGCGAATTTGTAAAATCTAACGATGGTGGGTTGGTGATAGGTAATCAATTGGCAGAATTGCTCGAATTCAAAGTCGGCGACTATTTCACTATCCTATTTAGAGATAAACAAGGTTGGTTCAACACCATAGATGGCGAGATCATCGGTATCATGCGCAGTCCGCATCCGGAGATGAATCTGAATACTGTCTTCATAGCGCAGGATAATGTCTATACACCGTTGGGATTGGAAAGTAGAACAATCAGCCATATAGCTCTCAGAATCGAAGATAGAGAAATAGCGCAGCATTATGCTGCTCAGCTGTCTGAAGATATTGCAGATAAAGAGCTGACAGTACGAACTTGGCAGGAATCTGCGAAGATGGTGATGGCTATGCGTGAAGCCGGACAACTCGAAAATATAGTATTACTCGGTTTGATACTTTTGATAGGAGCAGTGGGAATCATAAATGTGGTCATCTTATCTGCATTAGAGAGGATGGAAGAGATCGGTATGATGAAAGCGCTCGGTCTCTTGGAACGTAGCATTGTGAAGGTGTTTGCTCTGGAGGCAGTTGGGATCGGGATTATCGGGGGTTTACTCGGTTGCGGCTTGGGAGCGGTTGTAATAGCTTTTTTCAATAAATACGGTATCAGTTTAGCCACATTTGGTATGAGTGAAGAACTACATTACGGCATCCCTATAGTTGATAGGCTTTACGGAGCTTGGAATCCGCCTGCTTTTCTGCTGATATTCTTTTTTGGTGTTGTTGTAGCACTATTAGCCAGCATTTTACCGGCGAGAAATGCAGCTCGAAAAGATCCGGTCAAAACCATTTATCATAGATAGGTAGTTTATGAAGTATCTGACAAAAATAGCAATCAGAAATCTCAGTCGCAACTGGCATCGCAGCTTGATAGCTGTATTAGCAATAGCAGCGGCAGTGATGATAGTCGTATTTGCGCGTGGATTCCTTTTGGGATTCACCGAGGCTACTTTCAAAATCTATATTGATAATTTTTCCGGACATGTAAAACTGATCTCACCAGGATACCAAAACCGCGAGATGCTACTCACTTTGAATCATCCGATAGATGGCATAGATGGGGAAGGCTTGGCTACAATGATTTCCCAATTGCAAGAGATAGAAACGGTGGAACACGTTTTACCCAGACTGAAATTCGCCGCTATGATCAGCTTGGAGGATAAGCTCTTCCGAATGGTGGGAATTGGTGTAGATCCCACTGCTGAGCAGACCTACGGAGCTCTGCCGGAAGATATCAAAGAGGGGAGGATGGTAGAAACTAGCGGTGAAATTGTGGTGGGCAGAGGACTTTTACAAGAACTAAAAGCAGATATCGGCGATCGCTTCACCTTCCTTTTCTCCGATGCTTACAACTCACTACAAGCAAGGACGTTTACTATCGTCGGAATCAGAGATACGGGTTTGGAGCAGTTGGATGAAAATACTTTTTTTGTGAATCTCTCTGAGGTTCAGGATATGCTCTATATGGAAGATGAGGCTACCGAACTTATGATTTTTACAAATTCCTATCGAGAAGCGGATGTTTTGGCTGATGATATCCAAAATTTCCTCCAAGAAAACAATGTTTCCGAAAAATATACAGTTTTCACTTGGGATAAAGCAGATCCATTTATAGAGTATTTCAATGCTGCTATCGGCATTTACGATTTTATCTATGTTTTCTTTATTCTACTCGGATGTATCGTAGTTATCAATACGATGATAATGATAATTCGTGAGCGTACTAACGAGATCGGTATGATGGCAGCTTTGGGACTAAAGAGAAGTGATATCATCAAGCTTTTCACCACAGAAGGAGCTCTGATAGGGATTATCGGAAGCTTACTGGGTGCGCTTATAGGCGGAGTAGTTACTTATTATCTCTCCATAGTCGGATTGGATTACTATAGCGAACTGGTTGGTGATATGGGTGATATCATCATGGTGCCGGTAGTGTATCCGGTCTTCAATCTGCAAAACTTGCTTTTCAGTTTCGCCTTAGGTGCAGTGATAACCATCTTAGCTTGTCTCATGCCGGCGCGAAAAGCAGCGCTTTTGGAACCGGTACAAGCTTTGCACAAAGATGTATGATAATTGATTAGAATCTAATGGGGGAGATATGAATTATAGAATGATGATTGCAATAATTTTGCTGATCTGTTTATCCTTACCAAGTCTTCTTTACTCACTCACAGCCGAAGAGATTATGGATCGGCGAGATGAGAATGAACATATTTATTCGGGTAGGATAGAATCGGAAATGATCATCATCAAAGGGAGCAGGGAGACTACTAAACAGATGATTAGTTATGTCAGTGGTGAAGATGGTCTTACTGAGTTTACCAATCCGCGCGATAGAGGCACAAAATATCTCAAATTGGGAGATGAGCTCTGGATGTATTTTCCCGATGCGGAAGATCTGGTGCGAATTTCAGGACATATGCTCCGGCAGGGTATGATGGGTAGTGATTTCTCGTATCAGGATATGATGGAGTGGGAAAAGCTTACCGATCTGTATAACTTTGATCTTGTGGGTGAAGACACACTCGATGGGAGAGCGGTATATGTCTTGGAAGGTATCGCCAAAGAGGGAAAAGATGTATCATATTACAAAAGAAAGGTATGGATAGATAAACAGCGCTTCATTGGTATCAAAGAAGAGCTCTACACCAGAGGAGGGAGACTTCTGAAAGTGGCAGAAGTGACAGAAATCGAAGAATTTAACGGTCGCTGGTTTCCTACCGAAATCGTTATGAACGATCAGTTGATAAGAGATAGCCGTACTATATTTCGAATCAAGAAGCTCGAGTTTGATTATCAAATTCCCGAAGATAAGCTTTCTTTAGAAGCGATGCGGTAAAGCTGGTAGGTGGTATTGTGATAATTTGTAAAAGAAAACTGATTTTATTGTGCTGTACTTTAGTGCCGATTCTGTTCGGGGGTATTTTAGAAATCCAAGCGCTCGAATTAGGCGGTAATATGGAGATGAATAGTGGATTGAACTATCCGCTAGCTGATAAGGTGCTGGCTACCTATTATGGTTATGGAGAATTGGAGTTGTTTCTACCTACTACAGATAAGAACGAACCGAGATTAGTTTTACAGGGTTTGCTTGCCAGCAACGGTGATTCCCGACTAGGGATCAAATATATGTATCTGAGACGTAAACAGAATTGGGGAAATATAACCATCGGACGACAACCCATATCTTGGGCTTATGGATCACTTATCAATCCACTCGATTTCGGTTTTGGCATAGATGATTTGGCTATGCAAACTATTACACCGGGTGCTGATGGACTAAGTTTTTTCCGTCCGTTCGGTAACCGAAAAAGCATGCAGTTTGTTTTATCTTGGCGTCATGCCCACACTGCCGAGCCCATTAAACTTGATCTAGGAGCTAGGTTACGCATGCCTCGCCAGGGATATGATCTCAGTCTGAATTTGGCTCATCAACACTATATTCTCGGTACAAGCGAAGATGAGTTATTCAGATCCGGACTCACTTATAGTAGTGATTTGAATAAACTGGGCATTTATGGTGCGTTAGGGTATAATAGGTTATTGCAATCAGGAGAAGAAGATCTGGTCGTTCAGATCGGTTTTGATCATAGTTGGATGATGGGCAGATATGAGAGGAAGATGGCGTTTTTACAAGTGGAATATCTCAGATTTGTCTTCGATAATCTCAATTTGAGTACCTTAGCAGCATTAAGTTCACCTTTAGATGCCGGTGATTCCGGTATGAGTCCTGGTTTTGCTGCTATAAACAGCATGATGCAAGCTAATGATCTTCTGATTATCAATCTGAATATACAGTTGGATAGTTTTACCAGTCTTGGATCAGCTTTTATGTTGGAAACATCCGATTTAAACATAATCCTAACACCATATTATCTGGTAGATTTGGGAGGTGAACTGGAGCTAAGGTTAGATGCGTCATTGATGCTGGACGAAGATCAAGAGTTATCTACTGGAGCTTTTGCGGGGATTACTTATTATTTTTAAGAAATAAAAAGCCCATCCCGACATATTCAGAATGGGCTTGAGGGAGGTTTATGCGCTTTTAATTCTACTATTCTCCGAATCATATAAGATAGGATCATCTTTACCTAATACTACATCACGAGAGATGATACAGTCCTTGATCTTGGACATACTGGGAAGTTTGTACATTATTTCATTCATGAATTTTTCCATGATCGCCCTCAGTCCGCGAGCTCCTATCTTCTGATCTACCGCAATAGCAGCTATCTCTTTCAATGCATCTTTTTCGAATTGCACCTTTACACCCTCGATCTCAAAAAGCTTCTCATACTGCTTGCAGAGGGCATTTTTTGGTTGGGTCAAAATTTTCACCAAAGCTGATACATCCAACTCATGCAACCAGCTAATTATGGGCATTCGCCCGACAAGTTCGGGGATCAGCCCATATCTGATAAGATCGTTGGGAATGATTTTGGAGAAGATATCTTGATCTTCTTTGTTATCTCCGATCTCTGCATCGAACCCGATATTTTTTTGTTTGACTCTTTTTTGGATGACTTTCTCCAGCCCGAAGAAAGCACCGCCGGCAATGAAAAGGATATTTTTAGTATCTATCTCGATGAAATCCTGATGCGGATGTTTTCTTCCACCTTTGGGTGGTACATTTACTTTTGCTCCTTCGAGAATCTTGAGCAACGCTTGCTGCACTCCTTCGCCGGATACATCGCGGGTGATGGAAGGTGTCTCTGATTTTCGAGATATTTTGTCTAACTCATCGATATAGATGATTCCCTTCTCCGCTTTATCTACATCATAGTTGGCATTTTGCAGCAATCTGACTAGAATATTCTCTACATCCTCGCCTACATAACCTGCTTCTGTAAGTGTGGTTGCATCAGCGATCGCAAAAGGAACTTTGAGAAGGCGAGCGAGAGTCTGAGCTATGAGAGTTTTTCCACAACCGGTAGGTCCTATCATAAGGATGTTGCTCTTCTCGATCTCCACATCATCGGTGATCTTTTGCTTGAATATGCGTTTATAATGATTGTAAACTGCTACGGAGATTATCTGTTTGGCTCTATCCTGACCGATCACATATTGATTGAGCATATCATGAATCTCTTTGGGAGTGGGGAGGACGAAATTATCCATCTCGAATTTCTGATAATCTGATCTGATAATGGTAGAACACATCGAAACACAATCGTAGCAGATATTGCCGCTCAATCCTTTGATCAGATTGGTGGTTTCACCTTCCGGTCTGCCACAAAACGAGCATTTATTTGTTTCGGTTGGATTCATGTTGATCTCCTTGTTTGCTTGTTTTAATCACTTCATCGATCAAACCATATTTTTTCGCTTCCTCAGCACACATAAAGAAATTACGATCTGTATCTTTCTCTATTTTTCTCAGAGTTTGACCGGTATGCTGTTTCAAGATATTGTTCAATACTTTTTTGATACGGACTAACTCTTTAGTTTGGATCTCGATATCTGATGCTTGCCCTTGTACACCACCGAGCGGTTGATGGATCATAATCCGGCTATTAGGTAAAGCATACCTTTTTTTGATACTACCGGCAGCTAACAATAGAGCTCCCATACTCGATGCCTGTCCGATACAAATCGTACTGACATCGGGGCGAATGTATTGCATTGTATCATAGATTGCCATACCTGCAGTTACAGAACCTCCCGGACTATTAATATACATATGGATGTCCTTTTTGGGATCTTCCGCTTCCAAATGCAATAGCTGGGCTATGATAGCGTTAGAAACATTATCGTCTATCATAGTTCCCAAAAAAATGATTCTGTCTTTCAACAATCTGGAATATATATCATAAGCACGCTCGCTGGTGCCGATCTGTTCTATTACGATGGGTACATATGCCATAATTACACCTCACTCTGATCTTTTTCTTCTGATTCTTGTTTGGGATAAGGAACAAATTCGCTGTTGTCTTCGATGATCTCGATGATTTTGTTCTCTTCGATATTCATTTTGAATTCATTGCTTTCTATCTGTTTTTTATACAACTCTTTGTATTTGTCGATCTCCATATCCATTTTCTCGGCTGACTTTTTTATCTCTTCTTCGATATCATCATCAGTTACTTTGATATCTTCAAGTTTCTTTATCTTATCGATAATCATCATTAGTTTAAGATTGTTCTCAGCACGATCTTTGAGCATCGGTATCACATCTTCCGGCTTTAGTTTATACTGTTGAACATAAGGTTTGGCCATTTCTGTGGCATATTGGTTCACTATGGATGGGGGAAGTTGGAAGGGGTTTGCTTCTATCAGTTTTTGAAAGATAGATTCTCTTTTGCGATTCTCATTTTCCTGTTCTATCTTGCTTTTCAGCTCGGTCGCCACTACTTTTTTCAATTCTTCTAACGAATCATATTCCAGATCTTTGGCAAATTCATCGTTCAGTTCGGGAAGTTCCACTTTTTTAACTTTATTGATGGTGACCTCGAATTTTTCCGGTGATTCTTCATTTTCTTCCGTAGGAGGCAATAGGGTAGAGGTAAATTTGTCTCCGATTTTTTTACCGATAACCTTCTCATTGAATTCTTCACTTAGATTATTATCATTGGTATTTACCGAATCTTCGGTAGGTTCTTTATCGCTGGTATCATCTATTGGGACTACTGATACTTCGACAATATCTCCTTTGCTGACCGGCTCATCGGTTTCTTTTTGTGATGCCAGATTCTCACGATACTGCTGAAGCGTTCCTTCTATCATCTCCTCTTTGAATTGAGTGGGTTCGAATGGAATTTTCAAATCTTTGTATTTTTCTACTTTTATCTCGGGCATGATCTCATACTTGAAGATAGCAATCAGGTCTTTACCTTTTTCCCAATCTACATCTATAGCTTCTCCGGTATTTACTGGATTAACTTCCTCTTCTTTGAGTGCTTGTTTATAATACTCTTCCAGTTTCTGATTCAAGAATTCTTCGCGAATAACTCCGTCGTAAGTTCTCTCGACCAATGATCTAGGTGCTTTCCCTTTTCTAAAACCCGGAACAGACACGTATTTTTTCAGTTTGTCCAAAACTTGGTTATAATCATCCATGGCTTGTTTAGAATCGATAGTAATAGTCATCTCTCTCGTACAATCATCTACTTCTTTTACTTTAATATCCACATTTTCTCCTTATCATTATAAATCTGGTGCGAAAGAGGGGACTCGAACCCCTACGAGTGTTAAGCTCACTGGATCCTAAATCCAGCGCGTCTACCAATTCCGCCACTTTCGCATCAATTTTTTTATTCTAAATCTAAGCTTTCTTCTCTCTCGCGCAATAATTTTTCGTATTTATTCTCTAGTTCGGTTTCACCGGCTTGACGGGCAGCATGATATAGAAATTGCAGTGCTTCTGTAGATTCGGGTTCCAAGTCGCGCCACATAGCGGCATATTTGAGTAAATCTTCGTATTTTTCCAGTCGGTACAAAGTAAAGGATAATTGCTGAATTATCTCCAAATCATCAGGATTGATATCAGCAGCTCTCATTAGATATTGCGCAGCTTCTTCCTCTTTTCCCAGCTGCTGACCATAACTACTTGCATAGATTAGAGCGTCGAGGTTTTCCGGTTCCAGTTCGATTACCTGCTGCAATGCTTGGTAGGCATTTTCAATATCCCCCATCTGAATATAACAAATAGCTTTATTGAAGAAATGATCGGGATTTTCCGGTTCCAGTTCAGTATTTTTAACATAATGGACAATTGCATTATCATATTCTTGTCTTTGGAAATATATGGAAGCTAATTGTTGTCTGATCTGAACATTACCGGGTTCCAGTTCTACAACATCCTCATAATATTCCAATGCCTTATCTACATCGTCTTGGAGATGATGGATAGAACCAAGCATAGTAAGTGTATTAACGCTATCCGGAGCTAAAGTATAAAGCTCCTCGAACATTTGTAGTGCTTCTTCCAGATTGTTCTCCTGAAATTGTTCTCTTCCTTGTTGAAAAAGATACAGCCAGCAGTTACCACGCAGCACATAAGCGTTGTTCAACCTATCTTCCAGATCTTCTCTTCTGATATTAGAACGATAGAAGCTGCGAGCTTCTCCGGAATCTACTTCTTGTAACCGTTCATATTCATCAAAGATTCCCTCTATCACCTCTATAATTCTATCATAATAAGTATAAGCTGTGGCGAAATCCTGCTCTAGTTCATAGTATATGCCGGCAACTTTTTCCAATGATTCCAGATGGTAAGGGTTTTCTTCCAATATGCTTTGGTATAGTGGTAAAGCCTGATCATATCTCTCCCCACCAAGGTGGATGTTGGCAGATCTAAGGTCTCTTCTTCCGTCACCGGACAAACTTTGGTCATATTCAAAACTCCATAAAGCTGAAGATGCCAGAAGGATCAGCATGAGAGTCAGGGTGACTGTCCACTTCTTATTAATCATTTTTCCTCCTCATAATTATTTACATTATTTTAGGCAAGTTTCTAATCGCCTGTTTCCAGTCAAGCATTTTTCTCTTTTCGCTTTCGATATTATACTGATACATAGGGATTTAGCTGCTAATATCCAAATAATAGGGCAGGATCATATGGATATAATCATGCCGCATAAGATAGTGATACATTTCTTGGCTTTGTCTTAAAAAATTCAGCTCAGAATTTCCAAGAATAGTCGGGATAAGGCTCTCTACTCCAAATCTGCTTTTTATCAGCATTTCCCACATACTTTTTTGTTCCGGATAGAATCTGACAGAATAATCGGTAATCTCGGCAGCATCGGCAGCAAGCGATATGGCATCTTGCATAGTGCCGATCATATCGACCAGATTATTATCCAAAGCATGAGTAGCCAACCAGATCCTGCCTTGTGCTACCTCTTCCACATCTTGCATGTCCAGATTTCTACCTTCGGCAACCCGCTGCTTGAATTCATCATACGTAGTATCGACATGATGCTGCATCGCTGTGATGAAATTCTCTTCCGGTTCATTCCACATATCATACATGTTGGAAAACTTACCACGAGATACTCTCTGTGTGGTGATCCCTATTTTATCGCCGAGTTTATCTAAACTGGGCAACATACTTACGACGCCAATGGAACCGGTAAGTGTGAATTTGCTTGCTACAATCATATCTGCATTACTGGCAATATAATACCCACCTGAAGCTGCTGTATTGGACATAGATACGATAACCGGCTTGCTTACTTTTTTCAGTTTGTCCAAAATTATCTCTGATTCCAAGGCACTACCACCAGGGCTATTAATCCTCAAAACTATAGCTTTTATGAGTGGATTCTCTTCTAAACGATCCAAAATGTTGTTTATTTTGTGAGCAGATAGATACTGGGAATACTCTGATGTACTGGGAGCGATCATGCCCTGAGCATATACTACTGCGATCGTGTTTGTAGCGAAACTTCCAGATAGATTAGCACGATAATCCGCTACGGATACCAGCCTATCTCGTTCGATGTTCATATGATCATATAGGTCATCTTTATAGATCAGTTCATCAACCAAGCCGTACTCCAAAGCTTGGGAATTGGATACAAATAGTTCATCCCGCTCTTCGAATATATAACGGATCATCTCTTCGTCCAGTTGACGATTTTCGGCGATAGTTTCCAATAGATCTTGATACAGAGTTTCGATTACTAATTCTAATGACTGCAAGAAAGGTTCTGAGTATTCGGTTTGGGTAAACTGTTCTCCAGCACCTTTGAAATCTCCTGCCTGCATGACATGAATGTCCACCCCGATCTTATCGAGCATATTTTTGTAAAAAGTAGCAGTGCTACCTATACCGGTGAAGAGTATACCGGCAGAGGCGGAAGGATTGAGATATATCTTGTCCGCTATAGAAGAGATAAGATAATCCATTGTAGATCCCATGTTGATATAGGCCTGAATTTCTTTACCTTGAGATTGGAAGTGTTTGAGCGCTTCTTGGATCTCCATTACAGTAGCCAATCCTGCGCTTGCATATTCAGATTCCAGGATCATCCCTTCGATATTGGGATCTTCAGCCGCTTTATTGATCTTTCTTATCAAGCTGTGTGCAGATGTCGGTCTTGCCATAAATTCGGTGGGGAAGAGCCCGTCGGTAATCTCTTCGTACTCACTTATCATACCGGTCAAATTTACATGCAGATAAGATCCGGCGGTGATCTTGGGTTGTTTGGGTCTGCCCAAATTTCTGAGTGATAAGGCTAAGAAGGTGAAGATCAGTATTATTATCAATACTGAGGTAAGACACCCCATAGCAAACCATTTTTTGTTCATGTGCATTTCTCCTCTTCTATCTAATTCTTTATTCCCAGCTCTTTTAGTTTTCTGGATAGATTGCTTACCTGAAGCTCCAAAGCCTCAGCAGTTTTGGAAAGACTATTATCGTTCATCTTAAGTTGTGTACTAAGATATTTGTACTCAAACTCTCTTTTGATATCTTTGAAAGGTTTGGTTTGATTCCAAAATTCGGGGATAGATTCCTTCCTACAGAGATTTTCTATCAACTCGGGTGTGATCTCTGCTTCTTCTATCAGGATATATATCCGTTCGATCAGATTCCTCAGTTCGCGCACATTGCCTTTATATTCCCAGGATTGCATTAATCTAATTGTCTCAGGAGTGAACATTTTTTTGGGAATTTGTAGTTCTTGTGAAAAATAGCGGGAGAAATGATCGACCAATAGAGGGATATCTTCAGCTCGTTCACGTAGAGGAGGAACATTTATCGGGATCACATTGAGTCGATAATATAGATCTTCTCTGAATTCTCCTTTTTGTACCAACTTTTCCAAATCTTTATGTGTCGCTGCAACGATACGGGTGTTTATCTTTCTGGTCTTATTACTACCAACTCTCTCGAATTCACCTTCTTGGATAACACGTAGGATCTTGGCTTGTGCAGTTAGGTTCATATCTCCGATCTCATCCAGAAACAGAGTGCCATTATTTGCCTGTTCCAGTTTACCTTCCTTATTTGATACAGCTCCGGTGAATGCTCCTTTATCATAGCCAAACAATTCACTTTCGACTAATTCGGAGGGAATAGCTGCGGAGTTGAACTTAATAAAAGGCTGTTTGTTACGTTTACTCTGAGTATGAATAGCATAAGCCACAAGCTCTTTGCCGGTTCCACTTTCACCGCGCAGCAGGATCTTAGCATCAGTCTGAGCTACTTTTGAGATTGTTGCCAGTAGGTTTTTTATCGGTTTGCTTTCACCGATAATCTGATAGGCAGCATCCACCTTATTCTTCAGACGTTGATAATCAAGAGACATCATTTTGAACTCATAAGCTTTGCTTACGGTTACTTTCACCTTAGCCATGCTAAGCGGTTTCTCCAAAAAATCGTAAGCTCCAAGTTTCATAGCTTCTACTGCTTCCGAAATGCCGCTGTGTCCCGAAATCATTATAACCGGTACTTGAGGATTCATTGTTTTTAATTTCTTTAGTAGATCTAACCCATTCATACCATCCAGTCGGACATCCAAGAGAACAATATCCGGAGTATCTTCTTCGAATTTTTTCAAACCTTCATTGGCATTGAGAGCATAATCGCAGATAAAATTCTCGTCCGACAAAATATTTTTGACAGATAGGCAGATATTCATCTCATCATCTATTATCAGCACTTTCATCTTAAGCGCTCCATTTCTATACTAAAGACCGATCCTTTCGCAAGTTCACTCTTCACCGCTATCTTAGCTTTGTTCAGGTGGCACAGTTTCTTTACCAGAGCCAAGCCCAGTCCTGTACCTCGTTTTTTATTCGAGTAGTATGGTTCGAATATTCGCTTTATTTCCTGCTCATCCATTCCTTTTCCCTTATCTTTGATATTAATAACAATATAATCGTTGTCGGTACAAAAGTCAATTACAATTGGAGTTTTATCCTCAGATGCATCTATTGCATTTTGGATTAGGTTAGTAATAATCTGATAGAAATGTATAGGATCGAAATAAACCGCCACTTCTTTTTGGGGCGGTCTCAATTCGATCGGATAGTTCTGCGAATAAGACGATACTACCTCTTGGGTGCTTTTTGTGGGATTGAGCACTTGTCGGTTTGCTGTGTTGATCTTGGCGAAATCGGAGAATGAAGCAGCAACTCTGTAAAGATTATTGATCTCTTGATTTATCATATCCGCAGATTCGGGGAATATTTCCAAAAATCGAATTTTATCCAAAGCGTATTTATCTTCCAATCTTTGCATAGTAAGCTGAATAGGAGTAAGCGGATTCTTGATCTCGTGTGCTAATATGCGCGACATTTCTTTCCAGATCAATTCTTTCTCTGCTTCTATAAGTTTCTGCTGAGTTCGGGCTAATTCAGCGGACATGCTATTGAACGAGCGGGTGAGTTCTCTGATCTCGGTAAATCCTTTCTCTGGCAATTTGACTACAAATGATCCTTCCCTGATTTTGGCAGTAGCTTCCCGTAGATCGGCAAGAGGTTTGGTAACCTTATACACAGTTCCTACAAACAGAGTAATGGCGATAATCAGAATGATGAAGAGAAAGAAAGCAGAATAGATTTGTGCTTCACTCTGGATAGCTTCTGCTGCAGCTACCGATTCTCTATATCGAGATATCATCTGTGCTGCTGAGGCGCTGTCTTGAGCTGTTTGGAAGCTCAATCCCGCTATTGAATCATCAAATTGGATGTTTTTTATCACCTGATTTATCTGCCTCTGTTGGGAAAGAAAGAATGAGTTGAGTACCCATAAACTGGAGAAAAACAGGATGATGAAAAGAAAGATAACCGTATAGCGAATACTAAGCTTCATAATCCTTCACAAAAATAGTCTGTTTTAAGCTCGGTTGTTTAAATTTCCAAAGCATCATCAGATCAAATTCCTTGTCTATCCCTTCGAATCTGATCGTCGGCAGATTGGAAGTGATGGTTAGCACAAAAGCTTGCGGGACATCTTCCCGATAAGGATAAACAATAGTGGAAATTTCTCTTACCATCTCCTCATAGGAATCCGTAAAGACCTCTTTTTCTCGCTCTTCCAGATAAATCCTAAATTCTCGCCTAAGCGGATCATATTTTACACTATGTCTAAAAGTGTCCGTATAAAACACATCGTAATTTTCCTCGAGTGTGATAGTAAAAAACACATCTATGATCGCAGAAGATCTAAAGAAATCTTCAAAATCGTTATCAAAAGCACTTACAATCTTAGTTTCAAAGACAAAATCATGAGGATTTACCTCGATAGCAAAGCTATCGAAGCTGGGATTATTACCAGTATAGGAAGAGAGCAGCATCATGCTCAGGGAGATTATCCCCGAGACTACTCTATTCGCAAGAGCCTGAAACATATTCTACCTCACAAAAAACAAGTCTCTAACTAAAAGCCAGAGACTTGTACATTCTCTTTTTTGTCAATAATTTAAAATCCGAACCAAGGTCCGATGGTAATAGTGAGACCATCAAACGAAGTATCGGGTGAATTATCTATCTCGAAAGTATCGTTGCAGGATATGGCATTCCAGCCGGAATGATACGAATGGCTGAGGATGTAGCCAACTTCCGCTCTGATTCCGAGCCATCCGGTAAGGCGGTACATAGCAGCAGCTTTGGGTTGGAACATGATGTATCTTCTCTCCATCTCGATAGCGTTATTATAAGAATTCTCCAGATCATCTTCCATTGTATCCCAGTTATAAATACCATCAGTTTGAGATACTTCCAGTGAATGACCGCCCCAACCGAGCATAAATCCAAGTGCAGTAACTAGCTTATTACTTACCGGGATACGTTTATCCAGTGTCACGCCACCGTAATTGAGCCGATAATTCATGCGGCGAGTAACATTGGAGCCATCGTCCAAAGTGATACCGGTCTTTCGATCCAATGAATAGCCGGTTCCCATACCGCCGATAAACCAATTTTTCCCTACGGTAAGTTTACCACCGCCACCGTTTAAGAATAGTCCGTCTTCGTTTAATTCACTGAATCCCAAACGAGAGATAACATCATTTACATCTGTCAGATCACCCATATACCATACCGGTATCCAACTACCTCCTCCGGAACCGGCAGATAGTTTCCGCTTTTTCTCTACTTCGACTCTATCAACGGTTGGATCTTCAGGTCTATCTTCGGGGAGAGGAAGATAAACATCGATCTCCATGACTTTTTCATCTCGAAAGATTTTCAGCTCGAGAGTATCTCCATGCGATTTAGTAGCCATCAGACGGGGGAGATGATCTTTGTACAACACCTTCTCACCATCTATCTGCATGATAATATCATCGGCTAACAAACCGGCTCTGTCGGCAGCGCTGCCGGAAACTACCGATCGGATCAGCACGCCATAATTATAATCGTATCGCATCCGATATGCTCGTTCGAAATTCAATTCGGTAGTATAGATGCCCAGCTTGGGAGCATCAGATGAGGGAGTGCCTCTATCGATTCTGAAATCAAATTGCATAGTTGTCCTGTCTTCAGGAAGATTTTCCAGGGCTTTTTCTACACGTTTCATTGCCTCTTCGATTTTGATGTCCACATCCTCCAGATCCTTTTCAATCCTCTCGGTCTGAACTATGATCTGTGGAGTCTTGTTGGTTTCATCTGCCATTAGCACGGTTGTTATCATCAGAATTGTTAGAATTACCATTAACTTTTTCATTTTCACCTCCAAATTTCTTTACCTTATCATATGCAATCTTTGTGCCAAATAGATATATCGAGTTGCTATCAGTTGATATTCGGTAAGATAAGCTATTTTCATCAATGATGATTCCAGTTAGGTTTATTATATAAATGATAATTCAGCCTAATCCCAGTTATCAAAATGATAATAATTCTCATCAGTATCTACTATCTGTTATATCAAATTGACGATATTGGCATCGGAGGAGAACAGCGCTTCTATATTCGATTTCTTACAACTCATCACAACCGTTACGCCGGGTCCGTGCCCGGATTTGATGCAGTTACTATGCACGATTACACCGATAGATACTGCCCCTTTGAGATACTGTCTGCCATGGGTATTATCGCAATCTTGCAGCAGTACGAAATCGCCAAAGCGAAGCTTATCTATGTTGTATTTTTTGTTAGCTTTCTCATCACCCGTCATAATATCATAATCGCCGCTATGAGCGGTTGCAGTACCCAGTCCGGAGCCCATCAGATGAGCGGGAATCTGTGTAACGACCGCAAATTCTAGCTTTCCAGCAGAATTGATCTCCAATTTTAATTTATCAAACAGATTGGGATCAATATTCATGACGACTATATAATCATGATCGCGAATAGCCAGTCCCTGTCCATAAGCCTTTAACAATATCTGATCGCCGATATTCAGTTTGTCTAATGTTTTTTTGGGGAAATCTATCAATACATGGTCTATTCCGCCATGTTTGCCGGTTACATAACCTTTATCACCTTTTGCGTCACCGCTTTTTACGATGGCTTCGTTACCGATACAGGCGAACAAATTAAGTGCATTGTTTTCTTCTTTGTCTGGATTTTTGATGCTAACTCCCGGCTCGATATGATCTCCTACCCATCTCATACATTGATCGCCTACTTTTACATTGTAAGATATCCCGCCGGTAGCCGGCAAAACTTGAGCTTGTCCTTGTTGATCTACTCTAAACGGCGATCTAACTATAGGGCTGTGTACTTGTCCCATAACAGACTGCATTACCAGATAATCCGCATTGGTTTTTAGTTTCATCTTTTCTCTCCTTTCATAATAAAGTCGTATGAGAAGCTAAGCTCCCCATACGACCAGAGTTTTTTTGGTTACTTTTTTTTCAAGGATTATTTCACTAACATCATTTTGTCCGCTTCACTGACATATTCATCAGTTTTTAAACGGAAGAGATAGACACCCGATGATACAGACTTATCATTATTATCTTTACCATCCCAAACGACAGAACCTACTTGTTCACCCGTAGTAATATAAGGTTGTAGTTCTCTAACTTTTCTACCTTTGAGATTGAAGATTTCTACTCTCGGGTTTGTGAATTCATTTGGCAGCTCGAAATAGATGGTAGTGTCGGGATTGAACGGATTGGGATAGTTCGAGATGGAGTAATTTGAGACAGACACCTCAGTTTCATCAGCTTCTACTACTGTGTATTCAAATTCGATTGTGGCCATAACCGAGCTACCCAAATTGTAAACTGCCACCACTCCGGCTTCGTAAGTTTCACCATCGATCAAATCAGTTAATAGGTATCCCGTCTCTTCGGTTGTGCCGAGGAAGATACTATCCAGATAGACATCGTGTTCTATCAATTCAGAAGGGGGTTCATAATTCGGTTCGTCCCAACTAAAGAAAGCAAAATCATCGAAAGATTCTACATTCAGATTGACCGGTGGTGGAATATAAGGTGGGAGATAAGAAAGTATGAAATCTACATCGGTAGTAGTTTGACTTTGTAGCACTTCTACATTTTCGATGGTTTCAGATATGTAGTTATCCAGTGAAGCTGTGACATCATAGGTACCCGTTACAATCTCGATATTATAATCCCCTGAGGTATTTGGATTAACAGTTGCACCACCTGCTGTTATTTCCACAGCAATAATATCACCGCCTCCTCCATCGAGAGTTACATTACCTTCTATAAAACCATACGCGACAATAGGAATATACCAGACACTTTCATTTTGTATCATTCCCAAAAATCCCCACCAGCCTGAAACATAAAGATTTGTAATATCCAGCCCTCCTGCTACTCCAACAGGGGGAGGAGGAGGATGAAACGGCCAAGAAGAAATAATATCAAATCTATTCAACTCCTCACCAGTTGTCATATCGATCTGGACGAGATCATTCATATTTTCAGCGTCTGCTGTATAAGCCCAGAGATATGGTTCACCATCAGATATGTTTTCCCAACACAGACCGGAGATACTGTTTACCGTAATTGGTAATGTTTCTATAGTATTACCGCTCCTATCGACCATTACAAGAGTGTCGGGACTCCAACCGTCACCGACCCAAAATCCATCATTTTCTCTATCATGAGCTATGGAGCGGATATTGGATACCGTAGTTGTAATAGAACTTATCAATGTCTCATTTGCCAAATCCATCTCGAATATAGTAGAACTATTATCCGAACCATAAAAGTATTCTCCATCATAAATCATATCACGCAAATGGCTGACTCCAGTTATGGTAAATTCACCAATATAATTTCCATCGAAATCATAGCGATAAAATTCAACAGAATTCCATCGTGCGGTGTAGACATAATTACCATCCGTTCCAACGGAGTATTCACCTTGCTGATTATAAGGCGGCCAACACAACCACCCAGAAACATAAGGCGGCCAACACAACCACTCATAAAATCTATCATGTTCATCGCTTTGAAAATCTAATACCTCAAATGAGGAATTCAAATCTTTATGACAATCTTGTAAATGCTGGAGCGCAATGTCGACTTTCATATCTTTAGGGTTAATATCAATGGCTGTTGATGATAAGATGACAAACATCAATAAAGAAGTTGTTAGTATCATTATTATTTTCATAGAATTTCCTCCCTGTTTATTTCTTCTTTGCATTTTCACTCTTTCCATATACTATGATATGTTCCGATAATAACGGAGTCATTTTGTATCCTTCCGGGTATAATAGCATCATCTGGTACTTGAGTTAAATCAATATCCGGTCTTTCTCCTCTTTGTACCTCTGATGCTACTGATAGACGGGCTAACGGGAAAATAAATGATATTATCATCATTATTATAATAAATGACTTCATGTTTCCTCCAATTTAGCATAAGTAAAAAAAATAACTGTTCCTTTTAATTATCTCCTCTATATTAATTTATTTATATATTAACTCACTTATTTTGCCGGCTATATAAAGATCGATTATATTTTTCTATTTATATTTCCATATTAACTTTGCCATAATTTTGATGCCAATTCCCCATGTAATTCATACATGAGGTGAATTGTATAATAAACTTGTTCTTGCAACAGATCATTATTTGCTCCCGATTGAAATGACGATTGGTCTCCGGAGCATAACATAAATCTATATAATCTATTGATAAATAACAATATAACTGGGGGGGGGGGTAGTGTATCAAGACGTATTTTGCCTATCCTGTTCAGGTAAATAAAAACTTTTTCTGCAAATTTCTTCATATTCCCTCCCGGTCAAACCGGAGCCGGTGAAGCAATTGCTCTCATAAGTTCTTCATTCATCGTTCGACCGATCACCGGTCCAACAGCAATGTAAATATTATTATTGCACTTTTCTTTGTCAAATACTTTTTCCCCTTGTAGGAGCAATTTAGAAATTTCATATTACCCTATTTTGCGTTGGCAGTTTTTTATCGAAAGACAGGAATAAAGTTGAGTAATAAAAAAGGGCTGCGATCTTGCAGCCCTTTTGATATCTACGTATCAATTTTGCTTATTTACCATAGTGCCAAATGTCACTATTTCAAAAGCATCATCTTGCGGGTTTCAGAAGTGCCGGTTGTAGTGAGGCGATAGAAATAGATTCCTGATGTCACTTCTTCGCCATGATTATCTCTACCGTTCCAAGTCACATGATGAGTACCGGCTGTTTTGTGTTCATAGACGAGGTTACGAACCACTTGTCCCCGCATATTGAAGATATCGATTTTTACATGATCTGCCTCTGCAAGGCTGAATTTTATCGTAGTGTCGGGATTGAACGGGTTGGGATAGTTACCCAAAATTGCAGTTTTACCTACTAATAGATCATCATCTGCATCAGTGCCGGTATAGACAAAGGTAATGGTTACAATCTCAGACTCACATTCATCGTATTCCGTAGAAACTCCGGCCGTATATTCTTCACCGTTGATCATCTCTTCGACAGGAAGCTGGGTATACATTTCTTCTGTAGAGACTAGAAATTCACCTTCAAAGTAGATATTGAAATGTACGATTTCTAAAGAAGAATCGGGATCTTCCCAATAGAGAAGCCAGTCTTCATCATCGACTTCGAGATTCTGTGGTGGAGCACAAATGTTGTATAGTAAGGTAATATCAACTGTAGTAGCTGCTCCGGATAAGATTTCTATATCAGAGATTGTCACACTATCATAAGGTTCGAGCTCTGCTGTGAGTTCATAGATACCCGGCATCAGCTCCAGTTCGTAGAATCCGTTTTCGTTCGGATTGGTTACCATATCTCCCACGCTGATTGTAACATCTTCCACATTGCCATCTCCGGCGTCCAGAGTTACGGTTCCATTCAAAGTGCCCGCTTCCATACCACCACTGGTAGTGTATAGAGAGAGATCGTTTTCGGCAGCAGCTCTTCCAACCATTTCATCGACAAAATGGATAGAGTAAATAGGGGAGTACACATCCGTATTTTGAGTAGACCAGGTAAGCCCACCGTCAGTAGTCATCGAAATAAATCCACCATCACCACTGACCCAACCGTGCATATCTGAGATAAAGTAAACATCAAATAAATCCGGTGCTCCGGGAACTACTACCTGAGTCCAAGTGTCTCCACCGTCATTGGAACGTACAAAAGCTCCATTTTGTCCGGCTGCATAACCGTAAGTTTCTGAAGGGAAATGGATAGCATAGAGAGAATTAGATGTCCAATAAATCGTATCCCAATTGCTGCCGCCATCAGTTGTACGAGCTATAGCACCGTCTCCTTGCCAAACTCCGGCAGCTGTAATCCAATTGTCAGCATCGATATATTCGATACCATAAAGTGTACCTTCGTGGAAGTTTCCGGGAGTTTGCTCCAAATAAAAAGTTATACTATTCATTGTATCCCAACCATCAGTCGTATATGTTATCAATGGTGCCATAATGGTATTCTTTCCAGCTACGAAGGCGATGTTTTCATCTACCATTTTGGTGGCAAAAAAATCCAGCATCCAACCATCCTGGATAACATCCCAGTTTTCGCCACCATCTGTGGTATGAACGATAGCTCCACTATAACCGGTAGCTGTACCGTTGTTTTCGTCGGCAAACGATACTGACCATAACTGAGCATTTACTCCGGAATTTTGACTTACCCAAGTTTCTCCGGCATCTTCCGTATAAACTACGTATCCGTTTGTACCTACCATCCAACTAACTGAATCGCTGGCTGAATAAACTCCCATATAATCTTGCCCAAGTCCTGTATTTTGGGTTATCCAACCTGGTTCACGCATCTGTGCTTGTAGCATCAATGGTAACATGATAATTACCAAAACAATCAAAGTAACCTGTCTCATCTTTTCCTCCTCTAAACAATTATTCTTATTCATAATATAAAGCATTTTTTATTCCATAAAAAAATGTTTTGATTTGAATTATTATATCTCTAAAGTTGATAAAGAATTAGAGTTTATTCGAAATCATTAGGACCATTATTTCAGTCCGGACAGTTTATCTATAATGAACAATTCATTTCGAATATGCCATTCATATTGTTCATTATGAACGTGTGTATTCGTCTCTTTGTTAAAAAGAGTTTTAGTTAGATCGGAAAATAGGGGAGAGTGAGGTTCTACACACAAATTATGCTTGACCTCATAAAGGTAGTTTTCTTTATTGTTTGCATATAAATGAGGTGAGCTAATGAAAAACAGAGATTGGCAGAAGGAGATAAAGCGGATAACCGATTTCATCCGCCGGCAGGTAAGCCAGGCAGGATTTTCCAATGTGGTAGTCGGACTATCCGGCGGGTTAGATTCGTCTGTCACAGCAGCTTTGGCAGTACGCGCCTTGGATGCTGAACATGTCTATGCTCTCATTCTACCTTATAAAACCAGTGCACCTCAGAATGTAGCAGATGCCGAACAATTGGCAGATGAACTGAAGATTAACAAGCGAACGATCGACATATCACCTATGGTAGATGCATATTTCGATAATTACGAGCCGGAAGCAGATATACTGCGCCGAGGTAATAGAATGGCACGTGAGCGTATGTGTATATTGTACGATCATTCGGCGAAATACAAAGCTCTGGTTATCGGAACCGGCAATCGTTCTGAGCTACTGGCTGGTTATTGTACCCAATACGGTGATAGCGCATGTGCGTTTGAGCCGATCGGTCATTTGTACAAAACCGAAATCAAAGAACTTGCCAAGTATATAGACCTACCTGAACATATTATACATAAAGTGCCGAGTGCCGACTTGTGGATAGATCAAACCGATGAGGGAGAGCTGGGCTTATCTTATGAAGAGTTAGATAATATCTATTACCAATATTTTGAGCTTGGTAAACAGAACTCTCAAATCGAGGGAGTCTCTGAGGAAAAGATAAAACGGGCACTCGATCTATACGAGGGATCTTTTTTCAAGAGAAATTTACCGCCTATATTACCAATTAATGACAACAAGGAGTAATAAATGCCTATTCTAAAGAAAATGCGCTGTCAGAAATGTAAGAATTACCGTGCTACCAGATTTTGCATTAGATTAGCCAAAAATATCTGTTGGCACGATTGCAATATACTCAGGGTAGATCAGAAATGTCCCCAATCATGCCAATATGCTATTGTGGAGAGCGACCAGTTTCTAAAAAAAGCAAAAGCTGACTCTCAAGCTGAATACGAAGATCTGCTCAAACGCCAAATTGATGATTGGATAAATAGACCGCAAAAGATCTTTGACGACCAAATTCCGGCTAAAATGATCGAAACAAGCGCAGGTAAGGAAGAACTAACCGATTTCTTTAACTCTTTCAAAGTATCTTATCCACCTATGTTATCATATTTGAAATCAAGGCTTTCGCTGCCCAGACTTAAAGTAGAATCTCATGTAGATTCATTTGAAAAAGTGGCTATAGATTATCTCGATCATATCATAGCTTACGACTGGGAGGATACCATACCGCTTATGTATAGAGCGGAGCGTTATGAATCTGAAGAGTTGCGAGCTAATTATCTGAGCAGGTTAAAAAAGAACAAATTCATAAACAAGATCAAGAGCCATGAGCTTATTGCTTCAGCATTGTCCGAAGATAAGAGCTTGGCTTTGGTTTTTTTCGAGATAAATTCTAAACATGATTTTACCATAGCACTCAAGCGCACCGATACCGGCTGGTTTGTCATCGGTAAGTTAGCCGGCAGACCGGAATTATTTAACGAAGAAGTGAACGCTATGAAGCAGGTTGCCGTTTTATTGTCCAAAAATGAACTGGAAAATGCCCGCATGCTTATGGAAAAATATGACAAAACCTATTTTGATTCGGCTGATCTAAATTACTACTGGGGGCTATATTATGTATTCAACAATGATATTAAGACAGCCAAGAGATTTATGCTCAATGCTTTTGAGATAGATCCCGGTTTTGTAGAAGCCAGATATAATTATGGCTATCTTTTTCATGGTGAGGGAGATCTGGACAAAGCGAAAGAGATTTACACAGAGATTCTGAAAACAGCTCCAAACGAACCTAAGACGCTGAACAACTTAAGCGCTATCTACATGGAAGAGGGTAAGTTCGATGAAGCAGCGGAGCTTTTGAAACGCTGTCTGGAAATTGATGATTCATTTGAGATGGCGAAGCAGAATCTCGAATTGATAAACAAAACCAAAGAACAGGAGTAGTTTTGGAGAAGATATTAGTAACCAGTGCATTACCGTACGCCAATGGTAGATTGCATATCGGACATGTAGCCGGTGCCTATCTACCTGCCGATATTTATGTTAGATATCAGAAATTACTGCAAAATGATGTGATCTTTATTTGCGGAACAGACGAGCATGGTGCTCCGATCTCTATAAAAGCTGAAGCTGAGGGGATATCTCCGCGTGAATTGGTAACCTACTACCACGATAGCATCAAAAAAAGCTTCGCCGGATTGAATATAGACTTCGATAACTTTTCGGGTACAGCGCGTGAAAATCACCACAAATTATCGCAGAGATTCTTCTTAGACCTATTAGAAGGTGGTTATATCAATCAGAAAAAGACAAAACAATTTTACGACAGAAAACATAACCGTTTCTTGGCAGACCGATACGTCGAAGGTATCTGTCCGTTTTGTAAATCAACCGGCGCCAGAGGGGATCAATGCGATGCTTGTGGCAAATTGATAGACGTGTTGGAGCTTTTAGAGCCCAAAAGTAAGATATCCGGCGAATCACCGATAATCAAAGAGACTACACATTGGTATCTGAACTTACCAAAATTCAAACATAAATTGGAGAAATGGCTGGAGACCAAAAAATACTGGAAAGATAATGTGCTCAATTTCATTATGTCCTGGCTGAGAGAAGGTTTGATGGAAAGGGCGATCAGTCGTGATATAGATTGGGGTGTGCCGGTTCCTTTGGAAAATGCCGATGGAAAAGTGCTTTATGTCTGGTTCGATGCCCCGATCGGCTATATCTCATCTACGGTGGAATGGGCAGAAAAGATAGGTGATCCGGAGAAATGGAAAGATTACTGGTTTGACCAGAATACCAAACTCATCCATTTCATTGGCAAAGATAATATCCCATTCCATACTATCATCTGGCCCGCAGTCCTAATGGGACAAAAAGATAACTATGTGCTACCTTATGATGTGCCTGCCAATGAATATTTGAATATAAAGGGTCAAAAGACCTCGACAAGCAGAGATCATGCCGTATGGGTAGAAGAATACCTGAAAAGTTTTGACGGCGAATATCTGCGCTATGCGCTCGCTGCAAATGCGCCCGAAACCAAAGATAGTGATTTCAGCTGGGAAGATTTCCAAAATAAAGTCAACATAGACCTTGCTAATATCTTGGGTAACCTTACCAATAGAGTGTGTACATTCTCCAACAAATATTTTTCCGGGAAGATCAATAAACCGGCTACACTCTCTGCCAAAGCGAAAGAAATATTGGCACAAGCAGAAGAAATTGCCGAACAAATTGGCCAAAGTTATACTGAATACCGCGTGCGAAGAGCGGCACAACTCAATATCGATCTAGCCAGACTGGGAAATAGATACTTCGACGAAACCAAACCTTGGGCAGAAGTAAAAAATGATAAAACTAAAGCCGAAGAGACGCTCTTTGTTTGTCTGGAAATTCTGCGGATAATATCGATCACTTTTTCACCGATTTTACCGGTTAAGATGATGGAACTCAGAAAGATACTCAATCTGAAAGAAAAAACAATCTGGCAAAATATCAAAGATATTGAGCCGGCTTACAATATTGGAGACTTGAGCATTTTGTTCAAAAAGATCGAAGATAAAGAGATCGATGCGCAAAACAAGGCATCCGAAAAAGCTCCGCTCTCTGATGATATCAAACCGAATATATCATTTGAAGATTTCAAGAAACTCGATCTGCGAGTTGTTACCATTATCTCTGCCGAAAAAATCAAGAAATCCAATAAACTGATCCGTGTGACAGTTAAATTGGATGAGAAACGTACCCGCACGGTAGTGGCGGGGATAGCAGAGGCTTACAAACCGGAAGATTTGATAAATAAGCAGGTGGTCTTGCTGTTTAACTTGGAGCCCAAAAAAGTGATGGGCATCAAATCGGAAGGGATGATCTTGGCAGCAGAAGCAGAGGGTAAACCGTGGCTTCTAACCTGTGATAAAGAAGTGCCAAACGGTAGTGAGGTGTCTTGATGCAGAAAGAAGCAAAAGCTCGCATCCGCATTAATAAATATTTAGAAGATGCCGGATGGAGATTTTTTGATTCTGAAGCCGGTCGTGCAAATATCGCCCTTGAAAATAATGTAAAAATAACCGAAAAAGTACTTGATGATCTGGGAGAAAATTTTCAAAAAACTAAAAATGGTTATGTGGATTATGTGCTATTGGATGAAGATAGATTCCCTTTTGTTGTCTTAGAAGCAAAAAGAGAAGAAAAGAATCCTTTGGATGGTAAAGAACAAGCACGCCTTTATGCAAAAAATCTAAATGTAAGATTTGTGATATTGTCTAATGGCAATCTGCATTATTTTTGGGACATTGAAATTGGGAATCCAGAAATTATTACCTCTTTCCCAACTTACGAATCCTTGCAACATAGACAATCCTTCATGCCAAATCCGGATAGTTTGATAAAAGAATATGTAGGACATGATTATATTGCTATAACCCAAAAATACGATTACGATTCAGATCCTGATTGGTTAAATGAAGATACCAAAGAAGACTTTATCAACAAATACAAACTCAAATTCTTACGTGATTATCAACTCAATGCTATAAAGTATATTCAAACAGCAGTAAAAGAAAACAAAAACCGTTTCCTATTTGAAATGGCTACCGGTACAGGGAAAACTCTTGTAGCTGCTGGCGTAATCAAACTTTTCCTAAGATCGGGTAATGCTAAAAGAGTATTGTTTTTGGTAGATAGATTAGAGTTGGAAGACCAAGCTCAAAAGAACTTTGAGCATTATCTCAAAAATGATTACCAATCTGTAATTTACAAAGAGAATCGCGATGACTGGAAAAAAGCTGAAATTGTGGTTTCTACGGTGCAATCATTTCTCTTTAACAATAAATACAAAGACATTTTTTCGCCCACTGATTTCGACCTGGTTATATCTGATGAGGCGCATAGATCTATAAATGGTAATAGTCGTGCCGTATTTGAATACTTTACCGGTTATAAACTGGGTTTAACTGCTACTCCCAAAGACTACCTGAAAAATATTAATGAAAAAAAACTCGCAGAAAAAGATCCTCGTAAATGGGAAAAAAGACAACTGCTCGATACTTACAAGACTTTCGGATGTGGAACAAGTAATCCAACTTTCAGATATACATTATTAAATGGAGTTTGTGATGGTTACCTGATAAATCCAATTGTAGTAGATGCCAGGACTGAGATAACAACAGAATTATTATCTGAACTAGGCTATTGTGTGCTTGTGGAAAACGAAGAAGGTGAAGAAGAGGAAAAAACTTATTACCAAAGTGATTTTGAGAGGAAATTCTTTTCTGAAAAAACCAATATCACATTTTGCGAAACTTTTTTGAAAAATGCTTTGAAAGATCCATTAACAAATGAAATAGGGAAAAGCATCATTTTCTGTGTTAGCCAAAAGCACGCTTCCAAAATAACGCAAATATTAAATAAAATCGCGCATAAAACTTATCCGGGCAAATATAATTCTGATTTCGCTGTACAGGTCACATCTTCTATAGAAGGAGCGCAACAGATGACGATTAATTTTGCAAACAACAATCTTAATGGTCATTCTGCATTTATGCCAGACTATCTTACCAGTAAGACCAGAGTATGTGTAACAGTTGGGATGATGACAACCGGATATGATTGTGAAGATATTTTGAATCTTTGCTTGATGAGACCTGTGTTTTCTCCCCAAAATTTTATTCAAATGAAAGGCAGAGGAACTAGAAAATACACTTTTGAATATTCGCATAAAAACGAAATTGGGATTACTGAAAAACTCCATAAAGAAAAAGAAAGGTTCAAGCTTTTTGATTTCTTTGCAAATTGCGAATATTTTGAAGAAAAATACGATTATGATCAAGTTATCGAACTTCCACCCGAAACCGGTATTATTAAAGGACCACCGACTCCTCCGGCTACTACAGCGGAATATGAAAGTTTTCAAACTGACCCACTAAAAGAAATAGCTGAATCTCCTATCGGAATCGAAGGTATGAAAATCGATAGGAAGTTTTTTGAAAAATTTGAAGATGTGGTTAAAAATGATGATTACATCATAGATAAAATTTATGATCGTAAATACGAAGAAGCAGAAGAATACATTAAAAGAGAGATTTTTAATAAGCCGGAAGACTTTTTCAATCTGGACAAATTGAGAAAGTCGGTTGAAATAGATAGAAGGTTAACCTTGCGTGAAATTTTGGATAAAATTTTTGGAAGGATCAAGAAATTCAAGTCTTCTGATGAGCTTTTGGAAGAAGAAGTCGATAAATTTATTTCTCTCTACCACCCCGAAACAAGATTTATCCATATCATTCGGCATTTTATGAAAGCATATATCTTAGATGATAAATTAAGAGAGATTCTGGACTCTAGAGAATATGGCAGACTCGAGACCAATCCCTCTTTCACTATGGAAGATCTAAAAGAGCTAAACGGTTGGCAGGAAGATATAGTGGAGTATATAAAGGATTATGTTCCATTGAGTATCTTTAGTTAAAATAATACAAGATGAGGTAATCATGCTAACAAACGGTACAAAAAGATTGATAGATACAGCAAGAGATATACTGGTAGGTAAATTGCCGGATCCAAAGTCTCAGGTAGAACAGATTACCATAGCCCTAATTTATAAGTTTATGGACGATATCGACAAACAATCGGAAGAGTTGGGCGGCAAAGCCAAATTTTTCACAGGCGAATATGCCAAATATTCTTGGAACAGTATTATGAATCCACGCGTTGGCGGACACGAATTGGTAGGATTATACGGTGAGGGAATTCAAAAAATGAATCAGAATCCCAATATCCCACCTCTATTCAGAGATATGTTCAAAAATGCTTATCTACCTTACCGTGATCCTGAAACTCTGAAAAGCTTTCTGAAAACGATAGGAGAGTTTAAATACGACCATAGCGAAAATCTAGGCGTTGCTTATGAATATCTATTGTCGGTGATGGGATCGCAAGGCGATGCAGGACAGTTTCGAACGCCCCGGCATATAATAGATTTTATCGTGAAGGTGATCGATCCAAAAATAAATGAAACCATACTGGATCCTGCTTGTGGTACAGCTGGTTTTTTGATCTCTTCATACAAACATATATTGGAAAAGCATCATAAAGAAGGAAGGCTGAACCTACAACCAAACCAACGGAAAAGACTTTTAGAAAATATCGAAGGATACGATATTTCTCCTGATATGGTCAGACTATCTTTGGTTAATATGTATTTGCATAATTTCAACAATCCAAAGATTTATGAGTATGATACCCTAACTTCTGAAGAGAAGTGGAACGATAAATTTGATGTAATTATGGCTAACCCACCGTTTATGTCTCCCAAAGGGGGTATTAGACCACATAGAAGATTTAGTGTGCAGTCCAACCGGTCTGAAGTGCTTTTTGTCGATTATATTGCCGAACACCTAAATTCCAATGGGCGTGCTGGCATTATCGTTCCTGAGGGAGTTATTTTTCAAGCAGGAAAAGCATATAAACAGCTTCGTAAGATGCTTTTGGATAATTCTCTCTATGCAGTTGTTTCACTGCCGGCAGGAGTGTTTAATCCATATTCAGGAGTTAAGACTTCAATATTGTTAATGGATAAAAAAATTGCTAAGAAGTGTAACGATGTATTATTTGTGAAAGTTTCAGCTGACGGATATAATTTAGGAGCACAAAGAAGAGAGATTAAAGAAAATGATTTACCTTTAGCTTTAGAAGTTTTAAAAGAATTTCAAACATCTGCTTTAGAAGGAGTTGAACCTAAACTTGAGAATTTTGAGAGAGTGATTGCTCATATCGTTTCAAAAGATAAAATTGCAGAGCAAGATTATAATTTGAGTGGAGATAGATATAAAGAAGAAGTTGTTTATGATGGTAATTGGGATTTGGTTGAGTTGGGGGAAGTTGTTCTTGAAATGAAAGATGGGGGAACCCCTCCAAGAAAAGACTCTGATAATTTCGGAGGTAATATTAATTGGTGTGTTGTTAAAGATATTAAATCAGAAATTTGGAATACAAAAGAATGTTTAAGTGAAAAAGGGCTTAAAAATAGTTCTGCTCAAGTTTGGCCTATTGATTCTGTAATTATCTCTTTAGGTGCGACCATAGGGAATGTTGGAATTGCTAAAGTTCCCACTGCAACAAAACAAGGTCTTTCAGGGATTGTTGTAGATAAATCAAAAATTCTTTCTAAATTTTTATATTCAATTCTTATAGCAAAAAAAGAGTATATACAATCATTAGCAACAGGAGCTTCGATTAAGGAAGTAAGACCTTCTAAACTATTGAGATTACTAAAAATCCCCCTTCCACCTCTTGAAGTTCAGGAGAGAATTGTTGAAGAGATTGAAAGCTATCAGAATATTATTGATGGAGCAAAGAAAGTTGTTGAGAGTTACAAGCCAAGCTTTAAGATTGAGAGCGATTGGGATGTTGTTGAGTTGGGAGAAGCATGTGATGTAAGAGATGGAACTCATGATAGTCCTCAATATGTTCATGAAGGATATCCTCTTGTTACTTCTAAGAATGTAAAAGACGGAACAATTGATTTTACTAATGTAAGCTATGTTTCAAAGGAAGATTTTGATAATATAAATAAAAGGTCTTTAGTAGAAGATGGGGATATTATCATGCCTATGATTGGCACTATTGGTTCTCCAATTGTAGTAAAAAAAGAAAGAGAATTTGCAATAAAAAATGTTGCTTTAATCAAATTCAAAGATAATAATAGAGCTAATAATTATTTCATTAATTATGTTTTATCTAGCGAACTTTTTGAAACTTATATTGAAAAAGTAAGCAGAGGGGGAACTCAAAAATTCATTTCTTTGAAAAATATCAGGACTTTTAAGACACCTCTTCCACCTATTGAAACTCAAAAAGAAATAGTTGCTAAAATAGAAGAAGAACAAAAACTTGTTGATTCTAATAAGCAATTAATAGAAATTTTTGAGAATAAGATTAAAGATAAGATTGCTGAGGTTTGGGGGGAGTAGGGGAGCAAAAATCGTAATATGGTAGAAAAAAATGATAACAAGCCGAGTTATCTCGGTCATCGTAAACGAGTAAAAGCGAAATATAAAAATTCCGGTTTGGATGGAATGCTGGATTATGAGATTTTGGAATTATTATTGATATTTTCCCAGCCTCGCAAAGATACCAAACCGATCGCAAGGGATTTATTGAATCGTTTTAAAACTATCAACAGTGTTCTGGATGCTGATCTTGATGAATTGATGACTGTAAATGGTATTTCCGAGCATACTGCTCTTATGATCAAGCTGTATAAAGATATTGCTATTTTTTATCTGGAGAGGGGTCTTTACCAAAAAGATCTATTATCTTCTCCTCAAGCTGTATTTCAATACTTAAAAGCATCTCTGAAAGGGTCAAAAGATGAGGAATTTAAAGTATTATTTTTGGACAATGCAAATCAATTATTGGCAATAGAAACGCTTCACACCGGCACAGTTAATAAATCTGCAATATATCCTCGTAAACTTGTGGAGCGAGCATTGCATCACCATGCAAATGGTATAATCGTAGCTCATAATCATCCATCTGGTAAATTGCAACCATCAAAAAACGACGGAGCAATTACCAAAATGATAAAAGAAGCTCTACAAACAGTAGAAATAGCGCTTTTGGATCATGTAATAATCGGCGGGAATAATTACTATAGTTTTCATGAAAAGGGGCTTTTATGATGGATTTTGAAAACCATAACAAAATAAAGTCTCGGTTGGTTGCCTCCATAGACCAAACCCAATGCTGTGGGATGAAAAGCTACTGCACACCACTGGGGAAGTGCCCGACCGGAGCCTTTGTTTGGTCATCTGTCGCTAATAGCTCCGAGAAAGGTATCATAAGCATAGATGAAGAAAAATGCAATGGTTGCGGTATTTGCGCGCAAACCTGTGCCTGCGGTATTATCAAAATGATAGAAACACCATTATGAACAAAAAAGTATATATCAAAACTTACGGCTGCCAGATGAATGTGGCGGATAGTGAGCTGGTTAGCTCCGTACTGCAGGATGCCGGATTTGCATTGTGCGAAGATATAGATAGAGCCGATGTGATCATCTTCAACACCTGTTCGGTGCGCCAACATGCGGAAGAGCGAGCACTCGGTAGGATAGCCAACGAACTCTCCCGTAAACACGATAACCCCGATTTGAAAGTGGGTGTCATCGGTTGTATGGCGCAGAGAATAGGGGAGAGATTGGTAAAAGAGAACAAAGGTGTGGATTTTTATATCGGAGTGGATCAATATAGAAACATAGCGCCTATCATAGAAAAATGTTTTTCGGATTCTAATCCTATTACAGCTCTTGATCTGGATAAAGAGGAAGTATATGAGGGTATTGTACCTGCTCATCAGGGCAAGTTCAACGCTTTTATCACCATAATGAGGGGTTGCAACAACTTTTGCTCCTATTGTATAGTTCCCTACACACGCGGTAGAGAGCGGAGTCGTCCGGTTGATGAGATTCTCAAAGATATCGATATCGCCGGTCAGAAAGGATTCAAAGATATCACACTTTTGGGACAGAATGTGAACTCATATCATTACAATAATGTTACTTTTGCTGATTTGTTAAAAAAAGCAAACAGCATCGATAGTATCAGACGGATCAGGTTCATTACTTCGCATCCCAAAGATCTATCTGATAGCGTGATAGAAACAATGACAGAGTCTGACAAGATATGCCCGCATTTACATTTACCACTACAATCGGCAGATAACGATATCCTAAAAAAAATGAATCGTGGCTACACTTTTGAACACTATCTTAACATAATCAATAAATTACGTAATAATATGCCGGATATAGCGTTAACGACAGATATCATAGTTGGTTTTCCTACAGAGACAGAAGCTCAGTTTCAAAAGACAGTGGAAGCATTGCAGACTATCAGGTTCGATTATGCTTTTACTTTCAAGTTTTCACCCCGTGAAGGTACCAAGGCAGCTCATTTCGAGGGACAAATCCCCGAATCTGTTCGCCTGGCACGCTTGCAAGAGATCATCAAGGTGCAAGAGCAAATAACTTTGGATAAGTACCGGGAGAAAATCGGTTCGCTTGTAGAAGTTTATGTAGAAAGCATTAGCAAAAAATCTGAGACAGAACTCTCGGGTAAGTCAGAAGATTTCAAGATAACCGTATTTGAAGGCAATCCTGATCTGATTGGAAAATTCGTAAAAGTAAAAATCACCGATGCAGTAGGCTGGACACTAAGGGGAAAGTTAGTTGAATAAAAAAAAGTATCGTAACCACCCCTATTATTTTGCCACATCTACAACCTCTGATAAGATATATTATGTAAACTTTGGTAAGAAGTGGTTGTATGTTGATATGTATAGAGTTATATTATTATGGCTAAAATGTTTCACGCTAATTATTCTTCTCCTTAAATTTTTCCTTTACATGATAATGAACGACAAAATATTCTCATTCTCGAGGTTTTAATATGAAAAGTATGACAGGATATGGAAAACATGAGATATCTAAGAATGATATCCATATAGAAGTAGAGATAAAGTCCGGCAACAACCGTTTTTTTGAACCGAGGATATATCTCCCGAAGGAATATATGCAGTTCGAGCAGGATATCCGCAGCAAACTTAATGACTCAATAAAGCGCGGTTTTGTAGAATGTCGCATCAATGTGAGCGACAACAAGACTGCTCATATAGAGATCGATGAGCAAAGGCTATTATCTTACTGGGCAATATACGAAAAAGCCAAAAAACGGGTCAAAACAGAGGCAGAATTACCATTGTATAAGATAGTTACGGATCATAACTTGATTCAGATTATTAAGCATGAAGAGAGAAATGATCAGATTAAGAGAATTATACTCGATACTGTTGATAACGCCCTTTTGGATATAGATAAGGCATCCACATCCGAAGGTGAGAAAATGAAACTGTTCTTCTTGAGTTCTATCGAAAAGATCAGCTCTTCCCTATCCAGGATAGAATCATTATATCCAAGCTATAAAGAGCAGCAAATAAAGAAAATAAAGCAATCTATTGAAGAAGTTACTTTAAATAAAATGTCAGATGATAGATTAGACGGGATTATATCCGAACTTACACTTTACATCGATAAAGCCAATATCACCGAAGAAATAGAGAGGCTATATGCTCATATTGGTATGTTCAAATCCAAATCTGAGCAAGAAGAATGCGGTAAAAGCTTGAATTTCATCTTACAAGAGATGCATAGGGAGATCAATACGATCGGCTCAAAATTCGGCAGTTCCGAAGCTTTTGAACATATAATTATAATAAAAGAAGAAATAGAAAAATGTAGGGAGATGGTACAAAATGTCAGATAAACCTTTGTTGAAATGGGTTTCTCACCCATTTGGAGATTATCCCAAAAACAGTATATTTTTAGTGGTTTTCCTAATTGTCTTTGCCATACTGCTTTGGCGTATAACTGTCATATCATGGGAGATGCCGATTTTTTATTATATCGGCATGTTGGTAATAGTCATGAGTCTTATAACATATTTTGTTCCTACCACCTATATATTGCATGAGGATAATATCGAAGTGTATTACTGGTTTATTAGAGTAAGCCGTCCATATAGCGATTTCGGTTGCTATTATGAAGATAAAAAAGGAGTCATGTTATCTACCTTCAAACGTCCCAGCCGATTAGATCCTTTCCGAGGTTTATCACTACGATTCTCCAAAACCCAAGAAGAAAAAGAAAAAATGCTTGATATTTTAGATGAAAAGATTGGAAATAAAGTGTAATGTACGATAAAAAGTTAGCAAATAGAGTTAAGAAACTACTTGAAGATAATAGACATAAACGATATAAAATAAAGGATATAGGCAAGTCTCTAAAAGTAGGTAAACACAAATATCGTGATCTTGTGGACACTCTTTTTGGTTTGGTAAAAGATGAAGAGATCAAGCTTCAGAATAGGAAATATACTTCTAAAGCCAGCAAGAGAGGCAAGGTTATCGAAGGTGTGTTTGATGCCAGATCACTTGCCAAGGATCGTTCTTTTGCCTTTGTCAATTGCAAAGAGTTTGATGTTTTCGTCTCCAGTGAAGACACAATGAATGCTTTTCATAACGATAAGGTTCTTGTTGAGATCAAATACAATCAGCGTGGTAAGCGATATGGAACCGTCATCAGAATAATAGAGAGAGCGACTGATACTTTTGTGGGTACTATCGAGGAATATCGTGGGAAATACTATCTGATACCTGATAATACCAAGATCCATACCAATTTTATTATCACAGAGCCTACCGAATTGAAATCTGGATATAAAGCTGTTTTGAAGATCACAAATTGGGGCTCTCCATCGCTCAATAAATTTCCCGGTGGAAAGATCACTGAGATATTGGGCAAAGCGGGTGAGCCTGAGATCGAGATCCTCAGCGTCATCAAGCAATACGATCTTCCATTGGAATTCCCTGACGATGTGCTGGCGGAATCTGCTTTGATATCCGAAGAGATATCGGAGTATTCTGAGCGGAAAGATCTACGCGAGCTGCTTACTATCACGATCGACCCTGCTTCCGCAAAAGATTATGATGACGCCATTTCATTGGAAAAAATCGATAATGGATGGCAGCTTTATGTTCATATAGCTGATGTAGCTCATTATATAGAGACCGACACACTAATATTTCAAGAAGCTATCGAGCGGGGTAATAGTTTTTACTTTCCCGGGCAAGTAATACCAATGCTGCCTCAGATGCTTTCAAACAAGATCTGCAGCTTGCGCCCCTACGAAGATAAACTTACTCTTACAGTTATTACAACCTACGATGAAGCATTCAAAATCAGAGAGCAATCCGTTTGCGAAAGCATAATCTGCTCTAATGCTCGTCTAACTTATGATGAGGTAGATGAATTATTCGAAACCGACAACTCTTCCCTACCTTCCGATATTTCCGCTATGCTCTATGATCTGAGAAAACTAAGCAGAGCACTTACCGCCAGAAGGATAAAAGATGGCTATCTTCGCTTTGATCTACCGGAAACCGATTATGTTTTCGATGAGAATGGACATGTAACTGATCTGAGGAGAACCAGAGAGACAGAATCACACGAGATCATAGAAAACACTATGCTGGTTGCCAATGAATATGTAGCAAATAGGCTCAGCAAGAGTGAAACAATGTATAGGATACATGAGAAACCTGACGAGATGGGGATAGAGAATATTCAAGTCCTAGCTGATAATTTCGATTTGAAATTCGAATATAACAAGAAATTTAACTACACACTGCAGACTTTGCTCGATTCCATGCCGGAAGAGTACCATCGTGTATTCGACAGAATGATCCTTCGCAATCTTAAAAGAGCGCGTTATGATACGGAGAATAAGGGACATTTCGGTTTGGCAATGAATAAGTACACTCATTTCACCTCTCCGATCAGAAGACTGTGCGATCTGATAATACATCATCAGATAAAAGCGATGCAGCACCAATCTGATTCACCTTTCGATCATAAAACCTTAGATTCTTATGCAGAACAAGCAACCGAACGCGAATCATTGGCAGATGAAACTGAATGGGAAGTGGATAGAAAGAACAAGATCAAATTTATGAAGAAACGAATCGGGAATGAATATTCCGGTATTATCGTCAATGCCCGCTCTTCGGCTATCTTTGTAGAATTGGATAAATATCCTGTTGTCGGTATCATCGATATTGCTTCCCTCAAAGACGATTACTATGTGTTCAATGAGAAGACTATGAGTTTCACAGGTAAAAGACGAAAGAAAAAGTTTAGATTAGCTGACAAGGTAAAGGTACTCATTTCACGAGTGGATGATGATATTTACCTGCATTTGAGATGACTATGATTCTTTTGTATAGTCTTTTTATCTGCACATTTTGGATTATACTTCTCCCCTATTTTATCCTCCGTTTTAGTGGCAATGAACGGTTGGAGAGATTCGGTTTCTATGCTTTACGTTATGATGATAGTATCTGGATCCATGCTGCTTCGGTCGGCGAAGTCAATGCTATCAAACCTTTGATTATCAAGCTTCTTAAAGAGTATCCCACCAAACAGTTCATCATCACAACCATGACAAAAACAGGTAATCGGATAGCACAAGCTATAGATAAAAAGATAGATGTATATTATCTCCCGTTCGATTGCTATTTCCTCATGAGAAGAGTATTTGTACGATTAAATCCAAGTTTGATCATAATAGCTGAAACTGAGTTTTGGCCTAATATGCTCTATCATGCTAAGAAAAGATCCGTTCCCGTTATTTTGGTTAATGGTAGGATATCCCAACGTTCTTTTCCCAAATACAAAAAGCTCACATTCTTCTTCGCTCCGCTATGGAAAGCAATCCAAAGAGTAAATGCTCAAACCGAGTTGGATAAACAGAGATTTGTTGAGTTAGGATTTGAAAAAGTGGTAGATGCAGGCAATCTTAAATTTGCCATCGAACTTCCTGAGCTTGATTCAGATGAAATACGACGAGAATTGGGGTTTACAGATGCTGATTTTGTTCTCTGTTTGGGAAGTAGCCGTCCGGGAGAAGAGAAACTTATCAGGAACATATATAATGATTTGCGCTCTGAAATCCCCAATTTGAAGCTCATTGTTGCACCCAGACATCTAAAAAGGTTGGATGAGGTCAGAGCTATCTTCAAAACACATAGATTATATTCTGAAAAAAATAAATCTGCCGATATACTCATTGTAGATACCATGGGAAAGCTGACGATTATGTATGCTGCTTGCGATTTAGCTATTGTAGGAGGCAGTTTTTTCGATTTTGGTGGGCATAATCCTCTGGAAGCGGCATATTATCGAAAACCGATAATTATCGGACCATATCATCAATCATGTCTGGATAGTGTTAATAAACTTAATGCTGCCGATGCTGTTTTGGTGGCGAACAAAAATGAATTGAAGCAGAAAATTGCCTATCTTTCCGATAATTCACCTATTAGATCAACGATGGGGTCCAATGCCAAAAATATTCTTGACCAATATTCCTTAAGTGTAAAAGTAAATATGGATATTATTAGGACTTATATAAGGAGTTGAACAATGGAAAAAGAAGCTATGTATTACAAAACACTCCCAAACCAAAAAGTTCAGTGTGAATTATGTCCTCATTATTGTGTTATCTTGCCTGATGATCGTGGGCTCTGTCGCGGCAGGAAAAACATAGATGGCAAATTGTACGCTATCAATTATGGGAAAACGGTTTCGCTAAATAGCGATCCCGTCGAGAAAAAGCCATTATATCATTTTCTGCCAGGTAGTAATGTGATATCTTTGGGACCAAATTCCTGCAACTTTTCATGCGATTTTTGCCAGAATTATACTATCAGTCAATTCGATGTTCCTACTTATGAAATAACCCCTCAGGATATTGTATCGCTTTGTCGAAATAATTCGGTCGAGTTGGTCGCTTTCACCTACACCGAGCCGATCACCTGGTACGAATTTGTCTTGGAAGCTTCCAGACTGCTCAAATCTCAGACTATCAAGACGATCATGGTTAGCAATGGCTTTATCAATCAAGAACCTCTCAAAGAACTCGTCAAAGTGATAGATGCCGTAAATGTCGATTTCAAATCTATTGATGAGAATTTTTACCAGTCATTATGTAAAGGTCATGTAAATCCGGTTTTGGAGTCGATCCAGACTTTCAGTGAACACTGCCATGTAGAGATCACCAATCTATTGATTCCGGGCAAGAATGACTCGGATCATCATATCAGAGAATTAGCCAAAATGATCGCTTCGATCAATCGGGATATTCCACTTCATTTCTCCAAATATTTCCCGCATTATAAAATGACTACCAATCCAACGCCGGATGCCACATTGTATCATGCCAAAGAGATCGCTTCAGAGTACATCGATTATATCTATCTCGGCAATATTCTTACTACCAATGATACGCATTGTCCAAACTGTGATAAACTCCTCATAAAGAGAAACTACAGGGCAGCCACTACTATTCATGAGAATAAATGTCCAAATTGCGGACATTATATCTACGGAGTTTATGCTTGAATGAAGCATTTTATCAGAAAGAATCTAACCAAAAGCGATATCGCTCTTATAATCATATTGATTTTAATTGTTTTTACAATGCTCTTCTACTTCTTTTTGAGCAACAGCAACCAACATGTGGAGATATATTATGCAGACAAGCTTCTCCATACTTACGCTTTGGATAATGACAGAGTAATAGAAATTGAAGATATGATTATTGAGATTAGGAACGGCAAAGTGAGAGTAAAGGAATCTGATTGTAAGCGTCAGATTTGTGTTAACCAAGGTTGGAGTAGGAATCTGCCGATCATTTGTGCTCCAAACAAAGTCGCTGTAGTTATCAGAAGCAAACAGGATTCGATATTGATCACCAGATAAAAAAAGCTCCCGAACGAATCGGGAGCTTAATATAGTTGAGATTTAGTTTCAATCTCAGTTTTGTTATTTCAGTAAGATCATCTTGCGTGTACTCGTGTATCTACCACCATCGGCATCTACTCGGTAGAGATAAACGCCACTTGCAACAGGTCTACCCGAATTATCCGTGCCATTCCAAGTAACTGTGTGGGTTCCGGGTTGTGTCTGCTCATTGTTTACAAGAGTCTTTACTTTTTGTCCGCGAATGTTATAAACTTCTACAGACATATTGGATGCTTCTTGTAACGAGAAGGCAATAGTTGTCTCCGGATTGAAAGGATTGGGATAGTTCTGATCAACAGTCAACACCTGTGGTACGATGGTATTTTCATCAGCAGATGTATCATCGAATTTTATATCCAAAGCCATATACATCATCTCTCCACCGAGATGTGAACCGTGTCCTTGAATATATGAACCGAAACTGTTATCGTCCATAAACATAATATGCAGACGTCCCCAGCCGTAACCGATATCTTCGATGTGATCAGCCGGATAGGCATAAACTGGTATCATACCATCAAACTCGGGGGTTTCCAGACTGCTTAGATAAAGAGCATTGAACCATTCATCTTCCCAATCTCCGCCATTGTCAACATACCAAGTTTCACCATTATCTCTAGATATCGCGATAGCGAGTTCGGGAACTTCTGCCCAATCTTCATAACCGGCATAGCCTTCGAAAGCATAACTATTCATCAAACCATCATGCCAAATAGCAGCCAACCAGCCTTTGTCTTCATTAACTGCTATTTTATGCTTGTTTTCATGAAAAGCAGCGTCGGTATCTTGATGGTAGATTGGCCAACCGTCTTGGCGCATCACATTACCATCCGGATCATGCTGTTGTCCTTCTCCATCCGGATTCCATGGGATTACAGGTTCGTCATGATATACGGTGGGATCTCCCATAAAACCAACATTCCGCAGAGTAAACTCTTCTGTCGTAAAGTCAAACATATTGACTTTGGGATATCCGAAAGCAGGCCAATAATTTCCTGTAGGTATTCCATTAACATCAACTTTTTGAACAAACAGATTGTTCATAGTAACCAGTTTATTACCATAATCGGAGAAGAGAGTATTCTGATGATTACTGTGAACAAAGCCGAAGTAAATCTCTTCACCCGGTTCCAATCCGCCAAGAGGTGTTTCGCCACTTAAATGATAGGGAATCTCCATACCCATGCTATAATAAGCTTCTCGAGAATGTTTGATCCATTCCCCTTCACCATAGTTATGATTAACGAAAACGAACAGTTCTTCATCCAAACCTGTAGCATTGGCATCGCCATCGAGGACTATATTTTGCCCGAAAAATGCTACTTTACCATCATGTGGAGATACTGCCATAGACATAAATGGACGACGCAGTCCCTGGAGATGCCATTGGTCTATCTCGGGTACGCTTGTGTAAGTCCAATCAAGCTGGGTTTGACTCAGAAGATCGCTTTCATCGAAATCTGCGTAAGCGATTAGCGGATTTTCTGCTGGTCCGTCTGTAACAGGATTTTCTGTGGAGTTGTTTGCAACCACATATACTCTTCGCTTGTCCGGTTCGGGTGAAGGTCCCATAAATACATAAGGCCAGATAAATTCGCAGCCAGCGAATTCCGGATTCGGATGCTGAGCTGTGATCGGATCCATAATCTCGATCGGTTGTAACCACAAGCCGGGTTCACTCATCATGCTGAACACATCATAAGTATAGACTATAGCCCAATCGATATTATTGTCCATCAACCTATGCCATGCGGTTATAGGATTACCACTTATTGGATCAACATCTATACCTGGGAATCCTTCGTGCCTTTCGATGGTAGATACTCTATCATTGATATAAACTTCTCCATTGTCATCAATATAAGCATACCAAATTCTACGTGTAGCTTCGGCAGTCTCTCTTCCAGTATATGCCATGTAGATGCCACCACCAGCATCTAGTTGCAATCTGACCGGTGTACTGTTGTAGCTACCAGGCACGTAATCATAGAAATTAGTGATTCCCAATGGTACTGGTTCAATTGCGAAACTATACTCGATAAGATCATCCCTAGTTCTAGATACATTGTTGAGTGAATAACTACTAGGTGCTTCTACTTCTAACGGTGTGTGATTTGTCGGCTGTCTGAGCTCAGTTGCTTCAAACGCAAACAATCCAACCGCTACGCCTACCAGGATAAAAATGAACACTTTTTTCATCATTGCCTCCTTGCATGATTTTCTCATTTTTCTTATACGCTTCCTTTCTCGCACTCTATTTTTTTTATTATTTTTAATCTCATGTGCAATTTTTTATAATACGCTATATTTTTGTCAAAACTTTTTTTTCCTTAAGCTATTATTGAATGTGCTATTTTTAGAAAAGATGAATTTGTAAAAAGAGTTAAACGCATAAAACACAGATAACTAACTCCCCCTTCCAAAAACTCATTTTATCTTTAAGATATAAATAATATGTTCACTATTGTTCTTTACCGGCTGTTTATCGAAACTTCCGTACTGTTCTACAATCTGTAGATCGAGCTGTTGGGTAAGTAGACAGAAATAATCAGGTTCACACTCTTTGAGAGATATCTTATGAGTAAAACTATGGTGTTTGCCATTTTTATCGTAAACTATATATTTATCTCGCCAGTGTTTTATCAAGTTTAGTCTGTCGATATTATAAGAGGATTTAAGTGAGATGATTTCTTCTTTTTCAGGAAAATCCGCCGTATACAGATAATTATCCTCTTCACTATCTGAACCTTCACAAACACAAGGATAGATATCAAAGCCTATCCTACCACTAGGATGCAGCACTCGTTTTACATTTTGCAAGCATTGAATTTGATCTTGCAAAGTCAGTAAATGTTGAAAAGAAAAATAAGGGAATATTATGAGCGAAAACTTTTGATTTGAACTAAAGCTTTGCATATCGCTTTCGATGATGGAGATCGGAATATCACCTGTCTTATTTCTCAGAATTTTGAGCATATTGGGAGAATTGTCCAAAGCCGTTACATTGTACCCCGCTTCTGCCAGTGGGATAGTCAATCTGCCCGTTCCAGCTCCCATTTCGAGGATGTTTCCATCCGATTTGGCTGCGCATTCTTTCCAAAATGCAATATCTTTATTTTGTTCCGGACACATAAAAGATAATTCCCAATCATAATAATGGGCAAAAGTGTTACAATTTGTCATCATAATCTCAAAATAAAAAGGGGAGGTAAGTTCATACCTCCCAGATTTAATCTTTTACATAAATTCTTTTATTCTGTTTTCCACCAGGGTCTTTATCTCTGCCAATCTTTCGGGAGTGGTGGCTTCGAATCGCAACACAATGACGGGAGTTGTGTTTGATACGCGGCATAATGCCCATCCGTCTTCGAATGTAAGGCGCATACCATCTATATCATTTACTTTGTAACCTTCATTTATGAATGAATCGCGTACTTTCTGAACGATCTCGAATTTTTCGTCTTCATTACTTTGAATATGCAGTTCGGGAGTATTATACATTACCGGTTGATCAGCAAGAAGCTGACTTACCGGCACATCTGAAGTAGCGATGATCTCTACAATACGACAAGCGGCATAGATAGCATCATCAAACCCCAGATATCTGTCTTTCAGAAAGATATGTCCGCTCATCTCTCCCCCGACTTTAATCCCCTCCTGCTGCATCTTAGTCTTGATATTTGCATGTCCGGTTTTGTACATTATAGGTATTCCACCTTGGTTTTCTATATCATCGAAAAGATTTTTGGAGCATTTTACATCTGCGATGATCTTCTCACCTTTGTTATGCTTCAGATAATCTCGAACGATGATATTCAATATCTCATCACCGTAGAGCATTTTACCTTTTTCGTCGATAACACCAATCCTATCTCCATCTCCATCGAGACCGATACCTACATCTGCTTTCTTCTCCAGAACCATGCTCATCAGGTCCTTCATATTTTTCTCTACAGTAGGATCGGGATGATGATTGGGAAAAGTTCCGTCCATTTCGCAATATAGTTCAGTTACATTACATCCCAATTTTTGAAGTATTTTGGGTAAGAAAGGACCTCCGGCACCATTGCCACCATCTACGACTACATCTATCGGACGTTTGACAGATATATTTTCCACGATATATTCAATATATTCTTCGGCAATTTTTTTATACTCAGAAAACTTTCCATCACCGGACTCAAATTCCCCCGCCTCTATTATGCGAAGTATCTTTTGGATCTCTTCGCCATAAACACTCTGCATGCCGAGATTCAGTTTGATGCCATTGTACTCTGAAGGGTTATGACTTGCTGTTATCATCACTCCGCCATCTGCTTTTAGTTTCCAAATAGCATAGTATAGCATGGGAGTGGCTAATATCCCGATATCGATCACATCAATCCCGGTCTCTTGTAATGCTTTGGCAAACATCTTTTTGAAACCATATGTGCTAGGACGGGCATCTCCTCCGATTACTGATGTTTTCGAGTTCTTTCTTCTCAGATAAGTCCCAAAAGCTTTTCCGATCAGATAGACTGATTCATCGTTTAGGTCTTTTTCCACCAGACCTCTGATATCGTATTGTCTGAAAATCTGCTTATTGATCATTTTTCTTTCCTCCAATATATGATTTTAATAACGGTAAGATGTTTTTGATTGCCAATCCTCTGTGGCTAAGTTTATGTTTCTCTTCCGCATTCATTTCAGCAAAAGTTTTTTTGTAGCCATCGGGTTGAAATATAGGGTCGTAGCCGAATCCATCCGAACCCCGTTCAGTTTCGGTTATCTTTCCATGCACATAGCCTTCTGCTGTCCCCAAGACCTGATCAGGTAAAGCCAAAGCAACGACTGTTCTGAAAAATGCTTTCCTATTTGTTACTCCATCCAATTCTGCCAGCATTTTCTGCCTATTATCTGCATAGGAACATGTTTCCCCTGCATACCGGGCAGTGTGCACTCCCGGATTTCCACCCAAAGCTTCAACAAACAAACCTGTATCATCAGCCAAGCTTAAAAGACCGGAAGCTTGGGCAAATTGCATTGCCTTTTTGATAGCATTACCCTCAAGTGTCGGTTGATCTTCCACTACATGTGGAACGGCATTTAGTTCGTAGGCAGAGATCAGTTTCAAAGGTAATCCTTTCACGATCTCACCGATCTCTCTTATTTTATCTTTATTTGCAGTAGCTAACAACAATCTCATATTTTTCTTCTTCTCAATATTCTCCTGATCATGAACAATACTTTTTTGTTCATCATCCTATTAGCTTTATCTGTGATAGCACCGAGAAGATAGATCAATTCCTCTTCCCCACTCCAATTTTCCAGAACTATCTGCTTATCGATATCATTGAGGATCATATTCAAACCATAGACTACAAAAACAAGATCGTCCAGATAGCCAATTACCGGGATCATATCCGGTATCAGATCGATCGGCATAATTACATAAGCGATCATGGCAGAAATAAGCAAACGCTGTGAATTTGATACTCTTTTATCCACCATCAGTCTGGTCAACAAGATAAAGAGATCCGGTAGAAACATAAGATATTCGATCAGTGTATTATATCTGTTCTTCGTATATCGGCGTAGTTGAGTGATGATCCGCCCTCTCAATTTCTCATAAAAAGCAATAGTTTTTTTCCTGTCATAGCTAATCTCGACAGCTTCTTTCCGTGCTAATTCATCCATTTTTTTCTCGTTCATTATTCCTCCTCGGAAGTTTATCCGGTTAAATCGGTTACCAGTTTTTGTAGAATGTTTAGTTGAGTAGATATCTCTTCATACTTTTGCTTTTCTTTTTCTACAACATCTGCTGGAGCTTTGGATATGAATTTATCATTGTTCAGTTTTCTTTCTACTTGATGTTTATCTTTTGCCAGTTTTCCTATCTTCTTATCCAACTTAGCTTTTTCTGCTTCAATATCGATCAGATCACGCAAAGGGAGATAGATCTCTATATTCTGAACTACTGAGGCTATCGATTGTGGTGGTTTACTTTCCGTTTTGCTGCAATCCATCTCATCTACTTTCGCCATTTTTTCGAGGTAATGAGAGTAATTTTTCAACAACACAGTCTGTTTCTTAGTTTTGGTTTTTATCACTATAGATGCCGATTTACCAGGCGGGATATTTACCTGTTTTCTCATGTTTCTGATTGCAGAGATAGCCTCTTGAAGCAGAATCATCTCTTTTTCTGAGATTTCATCGATCAAATTTTCATTTGCATGTGGAAATTGCGCAACGATAAGAGCTTCTTCATCTTGCGGGAGATGTTCTTTCAGATTCTGCCAAATCTCTTCGGTGATAAATGGCATAATCGGATGTAGCAGCCGCATAGAGATTTGCAAAATATCCAATAGAATGTAATTTGCTATCTGCATCTGCTCATCATTGCCATTATAGATCCTATCTTTACAGAGTTCCAAATACCAAGCACAAAACTCTTTCCAGATAAAATCCATCAATAAAGATGCAGCATCATTAAACCTAAGAGATTCATACTGTTCTTTTGTTTCAGTTATCACGCTCTGCAGTCTGCTATAGATCCATTTATCTGCTAATTCGAGTTTATCTTTACTGATATCCGGTATGCTTATCGGAGTCTCGGCGTTCATAGTGATGAATCTATAGGCATTCCAGATCTTGTTGGCAAAGTTTCGTCCTGTTTCTAAAATTGCGGAAGAATAATAACTGTCCTGTCCTTTGGGTGTACTGAATATCATACTAAATCTAAGTGCATCAGCGCCGATTTCGTTGATAATATCGATAGGATCGGGAGAATTACCGAGAGATTTACTCATTTTGATACCATGCTCATCTCTTACTGTGCCATGCAAGAGTACGGTATGGAACGGGATTTTGCCGGTGAACTCCATGGTTGCCATTATCATCCGAGCAACCCAAAGATAGATGATCTCCGGAGCGGTGATCAAGAGATCGGTAGGTAGAAAATAGTTTAGATCTTCAGTCTGCTGGGGCCAACCGAGAGTAGAAAAAGGCCATAACCAACTTGAAAACCATGTATCGAGTACATCTTCATCTTGTCTGAATTTGGTATACTGACATTTCGGACAAGATTTCGGCATTGATTTTGCCACCACAACTTCATCACAAATTTCGCAATAATATACCGGGATACGATGTCCCCACCAGATCTGTCTGGAAATGCACCAATCTCGTATGTTCTCCATCCAATGCAGATATACTTTAGTCCATCTTTCCGGTTGGAAACCGATTTTTCCTTCTTTCACTACTTTGATTGCCGGTTTTGCCAAAGGTTCCATCTTTACAAACCACTGATCGGATAGATATGGTTCTATGGCAGTATCGCAGCGGTAACAGTGACCGACGGAATGTTGATGTTCGGAGATCTTTCCCAACAATCCTTTTTTGTGTAGTTTCTCAACCAGCTTTTTCCGACACTCATATCTATCTAACCCTATAAATTGTTCGCCTGCATTTTCGTTCATAACAGCATGCTCGTCCATAATGACGACAGCGGGCAGATTGTGTCTTTGAGCTACCTCATAATCATTAGGATCGTGAGCCGGTGTAATCTTCACGCACCCACTACCCAATTCCATACTCACATATTCGTCTGCTATTATGGGTATTTCCCTTCCGATAAAGGGTAGTATCACCGTCTCACCTATTAAATGCTCAAACCTTTTGTCATCGGGATTAACCGCTATGGCAGTATCTCCTAGCATAGTTTCCGGGCGGGTGGTTTCAACCGTTACGTACCCCTCTTTACCTTTTAGAGGATATTTGAGCTCCCACATTTTTCCATTTTTATCCTCATGTTCTACTTCATCATTTGCAAGAGCGGTCACACATCTGGGACACCAGTTTATAATCCGTTTCCCTTTGTAGATCAGTCCTTTTTCATACAATCTGATAAACACTTCTTTAACTGCTTCTGAGAGTCCTTCGTCCATCGTGAAGCGCTCTCTACTCCAATCACAAGAACAGCCCAGCATTTTAAGCTGTTCGATTATCTTCCCACCTTTTTCCTCTTTCCATTGCCAGATTCGCTCGATCAATTTCTCTCTACCGATATCATGTCGGCTTACTCCCGCTTTTTTTAGTTCCTTTTCCACCATATTTTGAGTGGCGATGCCGGCATGATCTACACCTGGTAACCACAAGGTTGGAGCACCTGTCATTCGTTTGTAACGGATCATCACATCTTGGAGCGTATTGTTGAGCACATGCCCCATGTGTAAGATGTTGGTAACATTAGGAGGAGGAATCAGGATTGTATAGGGTTGCTTCTCTTCTTCTATCTGAGGTGTGAAATAACCTCGTTCTGTCCAATACGAATACCATTTTTTCTCGATTTTTGCAGGATCGTAGTTTTTCTTTTCCATAATCTTCCTATCTATTCTTTATCATATTTATATAATGCTTATGAGCCAAAAAGGGGATTGGTGGCAGATTGTCAAGTTGAGCGAAATATGCATCTACAGCATCATCGCCTGCCTGCAGCTCACCACCTTTTATCTTCATGAGAAAACCGTGAGAAATAATCTGTTCATAAATTGGAGAGTAGCCGGAATAGAAACCGAGATACTCTTTAATCTCACCATCAAGACCGGTTTCTTCCTTCATCTCCGCTACCGCTGTCTCTTCGGGATGTTGGTTTATGTCTATATAACCACTCGGCAGTGCCCACTGACCGGCATTGGGTTCAAACTTCCGTTTGATCACTACGATTTTGTCGGCAGCGGAATTCAGAATGATACATGCAACTGCCGGAACAGGGTTTTTATAATATATCCAACCGCAACTGGTGCAATGCGGTCTGAGCTTATCTTCCCTATCATATTCCAAAGTTAAACTACTTCCGCACCGGATACAACAATTTACCGATTCATAAGATTTATCTGTAACATGCATAGCTTACCTTACATCAAATCGTAGCATAGATAGTTGATCATCTTCCACAATATATATAGACCGTTCGAGCATATTAAAACTGCTGATATAACGAATCTCACTTTCCGATTCGTATCGTGCTATCCGTTCTCCGCTAAGATTATCCAACAAATCGATACTATTTCTGCCGGGAAGTAGGATCACACTTCTATCTAACCGCCGAAATTCATTTAACGATATTTGATAGACATCACACCTACTCTCGGTTTTATCTGAAACTCGATCTGTAGTCTGCTCCCACATTACCATTCCATTATCTCTGTTAAAACAGATGACGTTATGATTTTCGGTGACGACTGTAAGTCGGTTCGCATCGAGAAGCGTCATATTGATTATCCTTGCCGATAATCGGTGCGACCATTGCTCTTCATGGTTCCTTTTATGTAAAACTCTGATCATATCGCCTGCAATGATGTAGAGATATTTGTGGTCGAACATGGGTTCATAAGATATCTCTTCCTCAAAAGAGAGTGTCCATTCCCGATTCAGCTCGATACTCTGATGCGGAAAGAGCTGCAATTGATAGTTTTGCTGCAGGATCTCATTTAAAACTTCCTGAGATTGGGATTGGATATCTAACAATCGCTCCATCAATTCATTTCTGATATATTCTGTATTCCGTTGTCTGTGGATATAGTGTTGTTCGGTTAGCCAATTCTTACCAAAAAACACGTAAAGTGCAGCCAATATGATAATTGCCGCCATGATGATAGCTGTAGTTTTTATTTTCATTTTCTTCCCCATAATCTTCTGAAGAAAGATCCCTTTTTAGTGCTACTATGCTTATACTGCACTAAGAAGAAAGGACTACTTCCTTCTTTTTTCTTAGATGTAAGATAATTTTCCAAACAATTTAAGTCAACAGTAAACTCAGATTGCAGTATTTTAGCTTCGGCTGCCGGTAAGGCGAACAGAACTGTGTCGGAGTGGAGATCTAAAGTATGGATCTTTACAAAAATATCTCTATCCAAACCACCGAGAAGAAACAGATCTTCTTTTGTTTTTATAGGGAAATTATCCCAAGATTTACCGATCTCTTTGAACTTATTATTTTGGATCATTCCAGCTACTAACCTGCCGAATTGTACTACAAAGACCTTATCATAATAAAGGATGAACATCAGAAACGAGATTCCATGCTCATCTATAATACTCATTCTAAATTTGGAATAAATCTGCCAATTCAATTCAACAAAAAATTCTTTCAACACTTCCTTTATCTCATCTTCTTGCATTTCGGGAATATTCAATTGGATCACTCTTTCCAAAATGTGTGCATTGATTTTTTCTATGCCGGCAGCAGAAGGCATTGAATGAGTAAGAACTAGATAACCTTTTTGTTGGTTCTGAAACAAATCGGTAAAGGTCAGATTCTGTGGATTAGAATCAGAAAGAAGTCTGACAATATACATCGTCTGCCCCTATTTACTCCATCTTATGAAACTGCGATAAAAGACTTTCAGCAAAGTAGGGATGTTCAACATCAAGTTTGTATAATTAGCATTTGCAAGTGGGCAGTAGCATTCTTTATCTTTGATGCTTTTTCTTTCTTTTTTCATTGCTTTGGAAAACCAAATTTTTTTGAATTTATAATCATATTCACGTAAATTTCCCATTGATTTAGCTTTTATACAACAAGACCATATTTCACCGTCTGGTGATATTTGACAGGAAGCTATGCCTGCAAAACAGGGGATGACTTGGGTTTTATCTCTTAATATCTGTTTGACCAGATTATAATACTCGATCCTGAAAGCTTGAGTTATACGTGCCAACCTGCTCTTTTTGTAATCTTCAGCATTTTTGATCCGATGAATTAGATAATCTATAGCTGTGTAGTATTGAATGGGAGTCGGAGAGATATCTTCACCCATTGTAGCAAGCTCCTGTCGCTGTTCGGCTATCTCAGTGATATATGAATCGGGATGTAATATCATCAGATGATCTACAATAGCGGGAAAGGATTTTACATTGAATTTTGAGATCACTGTATGTATCCCAACAGTTAGATTCTTTGCTTTGATCTCTTTGAGAGCTTTATAAGTTTTGAGCGCTTTAGCATAGTTCCCTTTCACACCACGCAGTTCATCATGCTGTTCGGCAATACCATCAATTGATAGATTGACGATTAACTGTGATTTTTTGCAAAATTTGGTAAGTTCTTTGACTGATTCGATAATCTTATCTGTCAATAACCCATTGGTGGGGATATTGATGATCTTTGGTCTGTTGTGTTTATAGATCAGCTTACATATATCAACCAGATCTTCTCGTAAAAATGGTTCACCACCACTCAAAGTCATCCAATACGGTGAACGTCCTATCCGCTTGAATATCAATTTATACTCGGATAGGGTCAGATTTTTAGCAGATTTAGTGTAGATATTGCAAGTTTTGCATCTGGAATTACATTCATACAACAGACTGATAGTATAGTTAATCGGCATTATGCGTGGAAATTTAAATACCCGATATACATTGTATAGAATTATTTTGGGCAATAGACTAATCATATTTTTTGTTACCTCAGTTTCTTTGTTGTTTTTGCTATATCCCATTTATATGGGTTTCTCTTTTTGATAACCAGATCATAATAACCTAATATTCGTCCCCAAATTTCCAGAATTATCGTTCCCAGCAAAAGTGGAAGTTTCTTAGGATTCTCTTTGATCTCATCGAGTGTTAGTTTGAACAAAACCGAACTATTTTGGGAGGCTACCGAGTAATTTTGGGTTCTTTTGAGCCACAGGTGCCCAGCTTGTATGCGGCGGCGTTGTTTGATGAAATCGCTAATCGTCTCGGGTCCTTTGTTGTGGATAATAGCATCCGGAATGTATTTCAAAGTGAGGTTTCTCGAGATTATTTCAGATTCAATACTAGCTTCATCTACAGCACTATCTACAGGTATGGAATCTATCACCTTTCTGAATGCGACCATTTCTCCCAGTTTTGCTGAATATAATGCCATCTTATGATGCAAACGCCACAAAAGATGGACACTATAGCCGATAAAACTCGATTCGTCGTTCACTGGCATAGGTCGCCCGCCTGTCATACCGACCTTCTCATCAGCAAAGGGGCTTACCAGTTTTTCGATAGTGTCTTCCGCAGGTATGGTATCGCCACTTTCGATTACTACTATATCGGATTTTGCCTCTTTTAGAAATGTATTGATAGCAGCGGCTTTGCCCTGTCTTTCCGGTTCGCTTATCAGGCGGATATGATCGTATTTTTTTGCATAATCGTTCACTATCTCATCGGTAGCATCTCTAGAAGCACTCGATACAACGATAATCTCATAAATATTGACATTTTTTAGCTTTTGCTCACACAAAGCTTGGAGTAGATGACCAATGTTTTGTGCTTCATTATGAGCTAACACTCCGATACTGCAGTTAATCATCTTTCTCCTTTAGTTCTTTCGAGATTGCATTTAATATGCCATTAATGAATTTACCTGAGCTTTCTGAGCCGAATTTTTTAGAAATCTCGATAGCTTCATCCATCACAATCGCGTGTGGAGTAGTGGTACAGAGCATTTCGTAAGCGGCAATACGCATTATATTCCTGTCAATCAGAGCAAGTTTGTCAATTTTCCATTTGTTGGAATGCTGATCGATCATTTCATCTATATCATGCAGATGAGGTATCAACTCTTTTAGGATAGAATCGGCAAATTCAACAATTTTATCCTTGTTTTTAAGTTTGATATCCTTGATGATATCTTCGAGCTTTTCAATATAGAGATTGCTCCATTCCAGCTCTCCCAAATAAGAGTCTTGCTCTATAAAATCAAGTGCATATAGAGTTTGAAGAGCCAACTCCCTACCTTTTCTTCTTAATCCCATGCAATCTAACCTTTTAATTATTTTGATGTCACGAAATTAAATAACACATTCAATGCAAGATTTTTTTAAAAAAACATTTTGGGGAAATTTTGTCATTGACAACAATCTGACCTTTATCTCTTCATACAATGAGAGATATTAAAGTAAGGAGTAGCGATGAAGAAAAAAATCTATGTGCTAGACACTAATGTATTAATACATAATCCGCAATCCCTCTTTTCCTTTGGTGAAAACCATGTTGTAGTTCCGATCGTAATTATCGAAGAAGTAGATAACTTCAAGAAAGGTTTGGATGAGAAAGGCAGAAATGCAAGACAGATCGGTAGGTATTTGGATCAACTGCGCTCTAGTGGTAGCCTGCAGAAAGGAGTAAAGACCGATAACAACGGTATTATCCAAGTAGTATTGAGTCATAAAATATCCGAAACTTCCAAAGATGTACTCATAACCGATACAAACGATAATCTCTTTATTGGAACGGCATTATATATTCAGGAAAAAAATAGGGATTCGGAAGTTATCGTAGTATCCAAAGATGCCAATGTTCGCATAAAAGCCGATGCAGTCGGACTGATAGCAGAAAATTATGATGTAGATAAAGTAAAATTCGAAGAACTGTATCAGGGCTATATGACGATCGAGGTAGAAAAGAAATTATTGGAAAAGTTCGAAAAAGATGAATATCTGGAAAATGATTTCGGTGAGTTCTACCCCAACCAATATATAAAATTTATCGACAAAGATAATCAGGAGTTTGTATTGGGACGTTACTCATCTAAAAACAAAGCAATCTATCCTTTGAACAATTACAAAGGTGAAGAGTTATTTGGGATCAAATCACGTAATCCTGAGCAAACGATGGCATTCGACCTTCTCTTAGACCCATCTATCAAATTAGTGAGTTTGGTCGGGAAAGCAGGTACGGGCAAGACATTGTTGGCTCTCGCTGCCGGATTGTATCAAGTGGTCGATAAATCCATCTATACCAGATTGGTCGTCTCCAGACCGATATTTCCTCTCGGCAAAGATCTCGGTTATCTACCCGGTTCCAAAGCTGAGAAGTTCAATCCGTGGATGCAGCCGATCTATGATAATATGGAAATCTTGCTCACTCATAGAAACGAACAAAAAGATTCCAACGAGGGGAAGATTTTCGGTAAAAAGAACACTCAATTGGAGGATTATCTGAGTTTCGGGTTTATCGAACTCGAACCGCTTACTTATATCCGCGGTAGAAGTCTGCCTGATCAATTTATTATTATCGATGAAGCTCAAAACCTCACTCCGCATGAGATGAAAACGATAATTACCAGAGCTGGTGAAGATACCAAGCTCGTCCTCACAGGAGATGCATATCAGATAGATATCCCCTATCTAGATTCGGAAAGTAACGGTTTGAGTGTAGCTGTCGATAAGCTGAAAAATGAAGAGCTAGTCGGTCATGTCACTTTAGAAAAGGGTGAACGTTCGGAATTGGCTGATCTGGCTGCCAAATTCTTTTAACTATGAAAAAAGACAGAAGCTGGACTGAGATCAATCTTTCGAATTTTGAGTTCAATCTGAATGAGCTCAAAAAATTCACCACGAGTGATCAAACGATCATGCAGATAGTAAAGGCAGATGCTTATGGGCATGGCGCATATGAGATATCTAGGCGTGCTATCAAATGTGGAGCCCAAATGCTGGGTGTGGCAAATGCAGAAGAAGGTGCGCTGCTTCGTTATCAGGGAATCGAAATACCGATACTGATCCTTTCACCGTCGTTCGAACATGAGATAGAGGTTATAATCGAAAATGACCTTATCCCCACCATCTCTACGTTGAACTTTGCCAGAAGATTGAATAGAACAGCCGTAGCAGATAACAAAACCATCTCTGTACATGTCGAGATAGATACGGGCATGGGAAGAAGTGGTTTTAAACTTAGTGATGCTGAGAAAGCAATTCAAGAAATTCTATCTTTGTCCAATGTTTCAATCCAAGGAGTTTTTTCTCATTACGCAGCCAGCGAGAATGAACCACAATACACTGCTAAACAGAATGAGCTTTTTTGTGAACTTGTAAAAAAACTCGATTTTGAACCGGAGATTATCCATATTGCCAATAGCAGCGGTGTGATTACTTTCCGAGATTCCTTTTGCAATATGGTTAGATTAGGTTTGTTATCTTACGGAGTCTATTCTGATGATAGTCTCAAAGCAAAAATCGAGCTGAAACCGGTGATGCAATTCAAAACTATGATCAGCCAGATAAAAATAGCTGAACCGGGAGAGTATATAGGGTATAATTGCACATTCAAAGTTAAGAAAAAAATGCGTTATGCCATCTTACCTGTCGGTTATGCAGACGGATATGATTATCTGCTATCTAATCGTGGCGAAGTATTGCTGCACGGTAATCTCTGCCCCCTTGTCGGGAAAGTGAGCATGGATATGATAACGATTGATATCTCTGAAGTAACTCCTGCCGAAATAGGCGATGAAGTTGTCTTGTTAGGAGATAAGCTGCGTGCAGAATACCTGACCTCTAAGTATAATGGTCTGAGTTATGAACTGCTTTCTCAGATAGGAAGGAGAGCCAAAAGATATTATCGAGACGATGGTGATATTGTGGCTACTTCCCCACTCTTGCGCCGAGAATTCGTTTCTTCAGATTTTTCGGATAAGAAACTGAACCGGATTATAGAAGCAGCTATAGAACAGAGAATGCAGAGCAAAGAGATAGCCAACTTGATCTATAGCGATGTATTAGAGCGTTTGTTTGCCATGAAAGACCATAGCCTATCTTATCGGCATAATTTTGAACATGTGATAAAATTTGAAGAAGATACCGAAATCGGGAATTTTTATAGAGCTACTACTACACTCTCTTTCGAAAAGAGACTTCAGCATGAGTATTTTATCGTTGCTTGCGCAAAAAACGAGAAGAAATTGGAAAAATATTTTTTACGCCGCGATGTAGAATACCGTTGGCTTTTGGACAATAATTTCGACCTCGATACCAAATACTTTTCCGTTTCCTCAGTCAGGATCAATAATCTCAAACTCACTCATAGTGCAGAGATCAAGGATGGTTGTATAGAGATTAGATGTTCTCATCCCGAATTGGGAAAAATGGTGGGTAGAAAAGTTCAATTCTCTATTGAGACAAAGACATATTATCCCCAATCTACTCATCAGCTATCTATTTTCATCACGGATATTACTCAATCGGTCAATATCAGATTTGAGTATGATGATCTTTTTGAAAAAGTCGAAGCAATCCCGCTTTTTGCCGGTAAGAGTAAGTTCCCAAATATTGAATACCATGAAAAAAGTGTAAATGTAGAATCAGACAGAGATGAATGGATATTTCCAAGTTCCGGGGTAGTATTTGTATTCTAAGTTTAAGTATTATCTCATCACAAATAGGATAAAAATATTGACTGTTTTTGGTAAAATCAAATATTGTTCTTATATCAATCTTAAATACGGAGGGTTATGATGAAGCGAAAATTATTTTTTTCGGGTTTGTTTTTGTTAATATTGATCTTGGCTTGTTCGGATACTACCGAAGTTCAAGATGAAATCAGTATCGCACCACAGAATCTTGTTTTTGAGAGACCGGCAGATTCTGATACACTAGTGATCGATGCTACAACCAGCTGGACAGTCAATATCGGTGAACCATGGATATCTGTCGAACCTGAAGCGGGTAGCGGCGATGCAACTGTGATTATCAGTGTTGAAACTAACGACACAAACTCTGTACGTGAAACAACTATCACCTTTACCGCTGGAGAAGCTGATGTTCATCTTGATATTTCACAATACTTTGACTTTGCAGGTGGTAGCGGAACAGAAAGTGAGCCATTCGAAATAGCAACACCTATTCATCTAAAAAACATACAGTTATATTTAGATGCACATTTTGTTCAAATTGCTGATCTTGATCTTAAAGTTTTCCCTTGGGTTACTTCACCGGGCTGGATACCGATCGGTTTTCAGTTTCCTTTTTCCGGAAGCTACGACGGTAATGGTTACCTGATAACCAATATGATGATAGATCGACCAGACGATGAACATATTGGATTGTTTGGACATATAGATCAAGCTTTGTTGCAGAACATTAGATTGGTACATGCAGATGTAAAAGGAGAGCAGTTTGTGGGTGGCTTAGTCGGCAAAGCGGAGGATAGCTTGATCGAACATTGTTTTGTAACCGGCAGTATTAATGGTGAAGCTCAGGTTGGTGGAATAGCTGGGATATCTTTCAACACACAGATCTTATCTTCATATACTAAAGCCGATGTAGGCGGAATATCTCAAACAGGCGGTGTTGTTGGTAGAAATTCGGAAGGCAGCATAATCAAAGATGTTTTTGTTACCGGTTTGATCGGTGGGAATATGCAAACAGGTGGCATTTGTGGAGAAAACTATCAGAGTGAAGTTAAAAATAGTTTTGCTACCGGTTGGGTAGCAGGTTATGTCGAAACAGGTGGATTGATCGGATACAATAATGCAGGTGCCGTCACAAAAAGCTATTGGAACACAGAAACTACTAACCAGCAGTTCTCATCTGGCGGCGGTGTAGGTAAAACTACAGAAGATATGACTTATCCTTATGCCGGAGATGCTTACGAAAACTGGGATTTCAATAACATCTGGCAGGAGGATAGTGAATATCAAATGAATCAAGGCTACCCATATCTTAGATTCTTTTCCAGATAATGCAATATTAATAAAAAAAGATTAGGGGGCGCATCAAATAAGTTTCGCCCCCTCTAATATTCATTTAGAATTATCAGACGAGAAAATTCCGCATAAGATCCTGTTTTAAAACGATAGAAATAAACACCACCGGAAACTTTTACTGCAGTATGTTAAAACCATATATCATAATATTCTATAACTTATTACTTCACAAATTACTTTAATAATTATAGAAATTAGTTAATGGAAATTTTACAGTAAATCATTTATCTATTTATCGAAGAAGCATATCCAGCGACATAACCGGTCGTGAAAGCGATTTGCAGATTAAACCCGCCGGTATAAGCATCGACATCAATGATCTCGCCGGCGAAATAAAGCCCTTTACATATTTTTGATTGCATGGTTTGAGGTTCTATTTCGGAAGTTAAAACTCCCCCTTTTGTAACTATCGCTTCCTCTATGGGACGAAATCGGCTCAAAGTCATCTTCATATTTTTCATAGCAAAGCCAATCCGTTTTCTTTCCGCTCTACTGATTTGATGTACTGGCTTTTGGAGTGGGATATCAGCAAGTTCGGCAATTGTAGCTACCAATGCATTAGGAAGTACTTGTTTCATAGTTTTTCCCAAATGCTTCCTCATGTTCTCATCGAAAGCTCTTAGCAATCTCTTATCCAAGGTCTGTTCATCCATTGCCGGTTTCAGATCGAGTCTCAGAGTTTGTCCATCAACTTCTTCTATATGAGCACTGGCAGAGAGAGCTATCGGACCGGAAATGCCATAGTTTGTGATCAGCAGCTCACCAAACTCTTCAAAAATAAGTCGGTTTTGTTTATCATATAATGAGAGAGTAACATTTTTCAGTGATAGATTGGATATTTCTCGAAACCATTTTTCTTTTATCTCCAAAGGAACAAGGGAAGGCGATAATGGTTTAATCTTGTGACCCAAGTTGTTGGCAAATTTATAGCCATCTCCGGTAGAACCGGTAGCCGGATAAGATATCCCACCGGTTGCGATGATCAATTTTGATGAGGTAAAATTACCTCCCTCTGCCAAACTGATATGAAAAACACCGTTATCTTTCCGGATATTCCGAACAGAACAGGAAGTATATAGTTTTACCTGTTTGATCAATTCACGATTCAGAGCAGCTGCGATATCTGTGGCTCTATCGGACTCTGGGAAAACCCGCTGACCACGCTCAGTTTTCAAAGGTACATGGCAGGATTGAATAAAATCGATCAAATCTGCAGGACCGAACCGATAATACGCATTCAGTAAGAATTTAGCATTAGATTTAATGTTTTGCAGGTGTGTTTCTATATCAGAATCATTGGTAATATTACACCTTCCTTTACCTGTTATACGCAATTTCCTACCCACCTTGGGATTTTTTTCGAGTAATGCCACATCTGCTCCATTTCGAGCAGCAGTTATGGCTGCCATCATGCCGGCCGGACCGCCACCAATTACGGTTATCTCGTGATCGTTTTTTTCTATAGTTTTCATACTAAAACCATTTTTACTACATAGATTTATATGACAATGATATTATCCGGAAAACTCTCTACTCAAATTTGATTATCATGTTCTTTTCCGGTTGGAAGTCTATTCTATGATAATGAAATATGTGCTTACCCTGTTTTGTTTGGAGGCTATCGGGTAGATATGAAATTGAATCTATCTTGATATTCTGGGGAATGCTAAGCTGATAATTAACTTCTTCTAATGATTTGCCCCAATTTTGGGTGGAAGTGAGAATATATTCGGCTTGCTTACCTTTCAAATTTTGGGTATAAGCAAGGTGAAATCGTCCTTTTTGATAGGGCTTGAGGTGAATAGAGAAAAAGAAACCGTTTGGTTGTACTTTTACCAGACAATCAGAAGAATCAGCAAGAGCTATTGCCTTGGTTTCTATAGCTTCTCCATATAGTGAATCTACTGGAATCGGATAAAACAATACTCGATTTATCTCTCGCGATGAATTATTGCGAAAATAGTAAACTCCATCTACTTTGAAAGTAGCGGAGCCTAATTCAAACTCGATATCTTCACGAAAGAAATCAAGTCCGGTAGCAGAGACAGCTATCGTCAATAAGGTAATGATCAGCAGGCTTATCCTACGCAATAAACACCTACTTCAGGACGATGATCTTATCGGATGCCACTTTTTCTCCGTCTACTACCAAAGTGTAGAAATATACGCCGGAATTGACAAGCTTACCATTGGTATCTCTGCCATCCCAATGCACATTAAACTGAGTTTTACCGCTGGCAGCCTGAGTGTGTAGATTAGCTACTTTCTGTCCTTTAGAGTTATAGATGACAATATTCGCATCGGCGAGTTCCACGTTGGCAAGAGAAAAGGCAATGGTATGATGCTCAGATTCAGATAAGTAATAGGGATTGGGATAATTGGAGATTTTAGTGATGGGAATATCGGTCGGTTCGGCTGATGAGAGATCGGTATGGAATTCATAGAAAGTGGTAGAATCGGGCTCGACAGTCAAATCAATGCTATCCAATTGATTGTCGTCAACAAATACTTTAACATTATAGTTCATCCCATACATCTCGCTGTTCTCAAAATATCCATTCTCATCAGTATAAAACTCTGCCATAAAGCTCGATGGAGTATATTTGATCTCTGCATTTGATACTCCATTACCATTGGCATCGTAGACATAACCGGCAAGAGTTCCTTCGGTCTGAATGGTGAATGGATCGTAGCCGATGCTCGGTTCATTATCTTTTGCCAGATAAAAAATCCCGCTTCCCATATGATCATAATACACTATTCTACTCAAGGACTGGTTCTCATAAGGCGGATTGACATGGGAATATGAAATATCCCCAAAATAAACTTCATCTACATACTCAAATTCATCACCTTCTATGTTGATGATGATGAAATCTCCGTTTTTATCGATAGGAAGAGGTCCTTGCAAATCAGCTTCTGTAATCACAGAAGTTTCTTCTGTCGAGAATTGTACTCCGGAATTAAAATAGACCGTATCAGCTGAAGATGCTATCCAGATGCATTCGTAGCTAGTTTCGGAAGCATTGTGATAATCATAAAGCTCGATCATCCAATCTTCATCTTCAAAATAAACCTCACTGATGAAGGCGGGAAAGATAGGATTAGCTAGCAAACTAACAGCAAAAATAACAAAAATCAACCAAAAAACTAATAACCGGGTATTCATAATTTCCTCCTCAAATTTGAATTAAGTAAACTATTGATATTTAAATTAGAATGTCAAGTAGAAAATTTGGGTTCAGGTCATTTTTTTTAAAAATCCTCTTTTTTTGTATTTTCCGAACCTTATTTTTCATAGATGAAACTAAGCTTAGCAAAGCATATATCCAAAAAGGAGGCATCCACCCGGAATTTATTTAATCATCATTTATAAGTTATTGAATAATAGTAAAAAAAGTTACTAAAATGACCATAAAATTCTTGTAAAAAAGAGCCCCTTTTATAGATTGGTTTTA
>Ga0334898_1000429_pt1 | contig 67872 bp, 64 predicted proteins | sample GraSluR3_MG_10_FD_207228 | JGI IMG/M metagenome (GOLD analysis project Ga0334898, IMG submission 207228) | Sludge microbial communities from methane-producing bioreactor in Wageningen University, Netherlands - Granular Sludge_3_08-R3 | ecosystem: Engineered > Bioreactor > Anaerobic >... | reverse complement strand
TTAAATGCCATGTCTGCACCTCGTTATTTAGTAGAATTCCATACTATTATAACATGCATGAGGATAAAAATTTAAAATACTGTATTAAATTTTCAAAGTTCTTGGGCTTTTGACGCCCTAATCATATAATAGTAAATTGAAGACTCACTTATGCCTAACTTACGATATATATCCCCTGCAAGGCTTAAAGTATAATAATATTCTTCAAATTTTTTATGGTGTTCTGAAAGATTTAACCCTTTCAAAACAAAATCTAATGCATTGAAGAAATCATTACAATAATAGTAGCAATACGCCACTTGGTTAATAAAAGAAAGATTTTCAGACTCAAGTGTATATACTTCAAGCGCTTCATCCAAATATTTTTTTGGAGATGTCGAATATTTTAAATAGTATTGATACGTATACCGTTCTCTTGTTTCTTCCATAGCAACCTCATCTTAATTTATTGGTTTTGATCATAGCCATAATTCTTTAAGTGAAATTCGCTGTCGCGCCAGTTATCTTTAACTTTGACCCACAACTCAAGGTGTACTTTTGTCCCAAGTAAATTTTGAATATCTCTACGTGCTTGTGTTCCGATTTTTTTGATCATCTGTCCTTGTTTCCCTAAAATTATAGGTTTATGAGATTTTTTCTCACATACAATGGTTGCATGAATCTCAAGAATCGGCTGACCTTCACGTTCTTCGAAGGATTCCACAACCACTGCTATACCATGAGGCACTTCTTCTTTTAAGAAAAACAAGGTTTTCTCTCGAATAAGTTCTGCTACTAATTGTTTTTCAGGCTGATCTGTAACCATACCTTCCGGGAAAAACATTGGACCTTCAACGAGATGCTTTCGAACCGCATCTAATACTGCTTCTGAATTTTCCCCTTTTAGGGCAGAAACAGGCACAATATCATCAAATGCGTAGAGTTTTCGATAGGCATCCATGACTAACAAAATCTCATTCTTAGGAATTAAGTCCATTTTATTAATGACTAAAATCACCGGTGTTTTGATTTCTTTTAACTTTTCGATAATAAACAAGTCTCCGGCTCCAACCTTCTGATCCGGTTCCACTAGCCAAAGTAGGGCATCAACCTCTGAAAATGTTGATAATGCCATTTGATTCATGTGTTCACCCAGTTTATGTTTGGGCTTATGAATTCCCGGTGTATCAATAAAAATAATTTGTTCCTTCTCTGTTGTCAAAATCGTTTGAATACGATTTCGTGTTGTTTGCGGTTTGTTGGACATTATCGCAACTTTCTTTCCTATAAAGTGATTCATGAGTGTCGATTTCCCCACATTGGGGCGTCCTATAATTGTAACAAAACCTGATTTAAACATATATTTTCCTCTCTTATGCCAAATTTTCATCCTTTAACTCATGTTTGTGGGGATATGGCGTAGCTGCAACAGACTTTTTTTCTAGATTGCTAAAGGCCACACTTAACATCAGCTTTATACGATTTAATTGATTGACTTCACTAGCTCCCGGATCGTAATCAATTGCAGCTATGTTTGCGTATGGATACTCTTTTCGTATTGGCTTAATCATTGATTTACCAACAACATGGTTGGGTAAACATGCAAACGGCTGAACACACACGATATTTTCGACGCCGTGCTCGACTAATTCAATCATTTCTCCTGTTAAAAACCAGCCTTCACCGGTTTGATTCCCTAAAGATATTAATTTACTTGCGAGTTCTGCTTTTTCTTCAATACGACTTGGTGGTCTAAAATTCTTACTTTTTCTTAAAGCTCTCTTCATTGCAGACCGGTAAAACTCAATGACTTCTATTGCAACTTTATTCCCCATCCATTGTTTTCGAGAAGCATTGAGCTTTTGATACTTAAACTTTGCATTATATGCTGTATACAAGAAAAAATCCATAAGGTCCGGAACACTAACTTCTGCTCCTTCCTCTTCTAAAACTCGTGCCAACTGATTATTACCGGTTGGATGATATTTGACTAAAATCTCTCCTACTATACCTACTTTAGGCTTTACAACTTGATGTATCGGAATGCGATCAAATGCGTCGACAATTTCTTGAATGAGTTTCTTATAAGCCCCCATACGCCCACTACGTAGAACTGCAAAAGCTTTTTCTCGATAGTGTTCATATAATCCCATGGTTTGTCCTTCATTAATTTCATATGGACGCATTTTTTGAGTAACACGCATAAATAAGTCACCAAAGACTGTTGCCATGAGCGCAATTTTAATAAATTTATAATTCATCTCTAGACCTGGATGTTTTTCTAAACCAACCGTATTGACTGATACCACCGGAACTGTAAAAATATTAGCATCTGTTAATGCTTTACGAATAAAACCAATATAATTCGAAGCACGACACCCTCCCCCGGTTTGAGTAATAAAGACAGACGTATTATTCAAATCATATTCACCACTTAATAAGGCAGAAACAATCTGACCGGTAACAAGAATCGAAGGATAACACGCATCGTTATTTACATATTTCAAGCCCGTATCGATGGCTTTATAATCGACTTCAGGTAATACAACCACATTGTATCCTAACTCTTGCAAGCCAACTTGATAATACTCAAAGTGTAGAGGTGACATTTGCGGCGCCAAAATTGTGTGATTCTTCTTGTGTTCTTTCGTGAACGTCAATCGGTTTTCGACTCTTAGTTTTTTCTTGATTTCTTTTCCTGACTTTTCTTTTTCATCTAACGCCGCCTTTAGAGAACGCATACGAATCCGTATTGCACCTAGGTTGTTACCTTCATCTATTTTAATGATTGTATATAATTTTCCATGTTCTTCTAGAATCTCATGAACCTGATCACTTGTAACTGCATCAACGCCACATCCAAAGGATGTCAATTGAACAAGTTCTAATCCTTTCGTCCGACCCACAAACTCAGCTGCGTGATATAGACGCGTATGATATGCCCATTGATCTAATACACGAAGGGGGCGTTTAGGGTCTGCCAAATGCGCAATGCTATCTTCTGTTAAAATAGCCATTCCTAAATCTGTAATGATATTGGTAAGTCCATGATGAATTTCAGGATCAACATGATAAGGGCGTCCGGCAAGAACAATACCACGTCGGCCCGTCTTTTGAAGTTCAGAAACGACCTCTTCGCCTCGTTTACGAATAAAGGCTTTGACCACTTCTTTTTCTTCCCATGCCTTATCGACAGCCTTGGTTATTTCCACTTTGGATAAGTCATCATTAACAAAGGCTTCAACTAATCCTTTGACAATATTTTTTTTCTCATCAAGGGCCAAGAACGGTTGTATCAAGCGTACATGACCTTGAACAATTGCGTCTACATTATGTTTAATTGTTTCAGGGTATGAGGTTACAATGGGACAATTATAGTGATTATCTGCTTGATCAACCTCCTTCTCCTCATAGGCTACCGAAGGATAAAAAATAGTCTTAACATCCCGATTAATCAAATTCATAATATGCCCATGAACAATTTTTGCAGGATAGCAAACCGACTCTGATGGAATCGTTTCAATCCCTTCTTCATATATTTTTTTGCTTGATTTTGGGGATAGCACAACACGATAACCTAGTTCTGTAAAAAACGTATGCCAAAACGGATAATTTTCATACATATTAAGAACTCTTGGTATTCCAATCTCACCTCGTGGTGCATCCTTTAATTCTAAAGGTTTATATCTAAATATACGCCGATATTTTTCATCATATAAATTCGGAATCTTTTCTTTATTTGTTTGAACAAGACCTGCACCACGTTCACATCGATTTCCAGAGACATAACGCCGTCCGTCATTAAATGTGGATATTGTTAGCAGGCATTGATTTGAGCATAATTGACAACGGTCCATATCTGTCGAAAACTCAAACGCATCCATTTCTTTTAAAGTAAGTAATCCCGAGCGCTCTGTGGCTACACTTCGTTCTTTGGAAATAATTGCCGCTCCATAGGCTCCCATAATACCTGCAATATCCGGTCGCACCACTTCACGCCCACTGACTTTTTCAAAAGCGCGCAAAACCGCATTATTATAAAAGGTTCCACCTTGAACAATAATCTTATCTCCCATAGCTTCCGGGTCTCTTATCTTAATCACCTTTTGAATGGCATTTTTTATGACAGAGTAAGACAAACCAGCTGAAATATCTCCTACCGTTGCCCCCTCTTTTTGCGCTTGCTTTACACGCGAATTCATAAACACCGTACAACGTGAACCTAAATCAACCGGACGACGGGACTCTAATGCTGCTTTTGCAAAATCTTCGATTTTTACATTCAAAGAATTGGAAAATGTTTCTAAGAAAGAACCACATCCGGAGGAACAAGCTTCATTTAATAAAATGTCGTCGATGACGCCATCTTTGACACGTAAGCATTTCATGTCTTGTCCACCTATGTCTAAAATAAATTCAACTCCTGGTAGAAAGTAATTCGCCGCTTTATAATGAGCAATCGTCTCGATTTCACCGATATCCACTTTTAGGGCTTCTTTTATTAAGGCTTCTCCGTAACCGGTCACTGTACTTTTTGCAATATATACGTGTTCAGGCATTAAACTATATATTTCTCGTAATACCTCTGCAATTAGATTGAGCGGCTTTCCTCTGTTACTACCATAAAACGAATATAAGATTTCATGGTTTTCGCCCATTAATACTATTTTCGTTGTTGTTGATCCTGCATCGATTCCTAAATAGCAGGCTCCTTGATAATCATTGAGCTCTGCTCGTTCAACTCTTGCTTTTTCATGACGCGATAGAAATTCTGTCAAGGCTTCATCAGAAGAGAATAAGGTTTCTAAACGTGGAACTTCATTAGAATCTGAAGCTGTTAAATCCTCACAACGCTCAATGAGTGTTTTTATTTTTATGGGTTCTTCCGAAAACGACTCCAATGATGCGCCCATAGCAACAAATAGTTGCGGATGTTCCGGAAACATAATTTGATCTTTTTTTAGTTTTAACGTCTCAATAAATCGTTGACGTAACTCTGAAAGAAAATAAAGAGGACCACCTAAGAAAGCAACATTTCCTCGAATCGGTTTACCACAAGCCAATCCACTTATTGTTTGATTAACAACGGCTTGGAATATAGAAGCTGCAATATCTTCTTTGGCCGCACCTTCATTTAACAGAGGTTGTACATCTGTTTTTGCAAAAACACCACAACGCGCTGCAATTGGATGAATCGCTTTATGTTTTTTAGCCAATTCATTTAATCCTGCAGCATCTGTTTCAAGTAATGAAGCCATTTGGTCAATAAAGGCTCCTGTACCACCGGCACACGTCCCATTCATTCTCTGGTCAATGGACGCCCCTTCAAAGTAAGTAATCTTGGCATCTTCTCCACCTAATTCTATTGCTACATCGGTTCTTGGAATAATGCGTTCAACTGTTTTTGAACAAGCAACAACTTCTTGTATAAAAGGAATCGACAACCATTTTGAGATTCCCAATCCCCCTGAACCTGTAACTTTGATTGTACATTCATGTCCTGGGAAATGTCGATTCATACCTTGAATTAACGAAAACACCGTTGCGCGTACATCTGAGTAATGTCGCTTATATTTACTGTAAATCAAATCAAACGATTCATTGAGTATCACAACTTTTACTGTTGTAGAACCTACATCTAATCCTATATGAATCTTATTCATTCTATATTCCTCCATACATACTTGCATACTGCATACTTTAAACATCCCTCAATAATATGCTTCATCAAAACACTCTATTTTATTGCCGTCCCACAAAATGGACAAAAAGTTATTACATGATTAAACTGAGTCAAATCTTCCCGACACTTAGGACATGTGGAATCATTAACTGACTCTTTTTCATTTGACATATTCTTTATAACACTTTCAAGTAAAAACATTGACGCCAGTGTTTGAAGAACGCCGTCAATATATCCCCCTAGAAAATCCGATTTATGGATTGGATTACTCGAGGACAGTACACATTTTATTTGGGGCATACCCGCCTTAATTAACTGTATCAATTTATCTCCTCGTGTTTGTTCCATAATATAATTCACAATGACAATGCCCGGTTCATACCGTTCAATCGCATAAAGTGCCTCATATTCATCTGCTATCTCCACATCAAAATTAAGTTTTTGCAGCATGTCCTTTAAAATTAAGCTTTCAAACTTTGAATCATTGATTAACAATGCTTTTCTTTCCATAAGAGACACTCCCATCCATTTTCTCTTGTACATTATAACATATATTCTAAAGTAAATTCAAAACAAAATACCACGGTATAACGAATATTAATGATTTTTTAATAAGCTCTTTCGATTCATTTTTAGACAAGGCAAGGCGCAACCATAAATAGTTTGCAAAATATGTATATATTAAAGCTGTAAGACTCATGGCTACACCTGTCAAGACAAAATTGTCCCTATCATTAAAGCCCCATCCATTCATACGAATAATAATTAAAATAATACTATAGAACATAATTCCTAATGCATGGCTCAAAAAAATATATGTTCCATGCATTAAACTACTTCGAATAATGACATCTTTTCGTCGTTCAATCCCTCCTATTTTAAATCCTAAAACAACTAAAACGATTGCTGCTAAATACATCAATAATATAATTGGCACGATCTTATACGATAAAAAAAGCTCTAATATAGCCGGCATAATATCTCCTTAATTTGTACAATTCCTTTTTCAATTTTTGATTCTTCAATACCACGATAATTAAGTACAATATATTGCTCTTTTTCTCGCTTGTCGTCAAACATAAATTCAGAAAGGAGCGAAAAACGAACTTGATATTCTTTTTGCAATGCAAAAATCCGTTTTTTGTTATAGGCTTGCTTTAACTTTAATACACAAGTAACTCCGGCCGGATCAATTTCGATGTCTACATAGGATGCAAGATGTTTATGCAAGTATCCTTTTATCAAGAAATATTTACTTCGATAATTCTTTCGAAGACGTCGTACATGTTTTCCAAAGTCTCCATTTTTCAACATATTCGCTAATGTTAGCTGTTCAAGTTTCGATGCGCTTTGCGTGCCCCTATAATTTTCTTTAAAGTAGGTCGCTAACAAGGATTTTGGCAATATCATAAAACTAATCCGTATACTTGGCAACAATAGTGTTGAAAAAGATCCCATATAGATAACACGTCCATGGATATCCATGCCTTGAAGAGATCGTATGGGCTTTCCTATATATCGAAGTTCATTATTATAATCATCTTCAATAATGTAACTATCGGAATCATTCGCCCAGTCTAATAATTGCAAACGTATATTCATGGGCATAATTGCACCATATGGAAATTGATAACTTGGTGAGGTGAAACATATCTGATTTTTATGACCTCTGAGGGCTTTCACATCTAAGACATAATCACTTAAACCAATGGGATTAATAACATACTTTGTTTGGTCAAAGACATCTTTTGCTGTATTAAATCCCGGATTTTCAATTGAAAAAATATGATAATCGCGTTTTTGAAACAATCGGGCTATGGGAATTAAGAGCCCTTGCATCCCCGACCCAATAATAATTTGACTATATTCAGCATTAACTCCTCGAACACGTTTAAAATAATCACAAATCTGTTCTTTTAAACGTGCCTCTCCAAAAGGATGCCCCATATGATACAATTCCAAATCATCATCCATCAGCGTACGATTAATGTTTTTTTTCCATAAGGTCATATCAAAGTTCTTGTACTCGACATACTCTCCCGTGAAATCATATTGATATTTTTCTTGTTCGAGATAACGATCTTTTGTCTCGTGATTGATATTGTCTTCACTTAAACGAAGGGAGTTAAAGGTCATCGGTGTCACATAGTACCCTTTTTGTGGTTGCGAATAAATGTATCCTTCGGATACAAGTTGAGCATATGTATTTTCGACAGTTGTTCGAGAAATTCCCATGTTATTTGATAGGTGACGTATAGACGGCATTTTTTCATCCCCAGATAAACGTCCGACTTCTATCTCTTTAATGATACTGTTATAAAGTTGTATATATAATGGATCATCTGTATTTTTTTCGACAAAAAAAACTTTTTCCATTGTTTACCTTCTTTAATTATCCTTTATTTAAGAAACCCCTGATAAATAATAACCCCATGATAAAAAAGTCCTAATATATGTAAAATCAATCCGATATGTGCAAAAATCTTTTCTGTATCATCGGGTTCTTCTCCAATAATACCTAGTCCTAAACCCGCCAAGGTTACAATTGCCCCTAACATCTCTAAAAGGCCTGCCATCAAAACATTTTGTTCGTTTTTTACATTGAAAGCAATGATATATAAACTACCAACTGATAGCGCAAAGGCAATAAATGCCAGTATGAAGGAAGCTACTCCGAATCGATTATGAGGCTTAGCATTAAGTTTTAAAACCGCTTTGTTAACTTTCATAACCTCTCCATTTCATCATTACATAAAATAAACATACCCACTCCTTAGGACGCTTAGAATAAAACTCAATACGCTAAAAAAAATACCGGCTTTTGATAGTCGTCCTTTTTCAGAGTGATATCCCTTAACACCAACATATCCTCCAATAAAAGAAACAAAAATTGCTAAAAGCGGTATAAGCCATAATATCAGACTAATCGACCCAATGATTACAGATGCAATGCTATAATTACTCAAATCGTTATCTATTCGCATAGCGTCTCCTAAACCTTAATCAACGACATACTTTCTTAAATTTAACATACGGCCACCAAAAACAATTGACATCGTTCCGATCGCAATACCTCCTACAATAATTATTATACCCAAAACAATACCTGCAACTCCAGCGTTTCTGATTCTATTATATATTTTATCACTATATTCAATCATTTCATCACTCCTCGTAATATCTATAGATTTATTATACCATTAATCATAGAAAAGTAAACCTTTTATCCGGAGCCTCTTTTATGTTATAATTACATGGTTTATACCAACATAGAAAGAAGGAAGCCCCATGATAAAGCCTGAAGAATTACAGATAAAAAAAATCATTATTCATATACTCGACACCTCGATTACAATACCTGTTATGTCCATGGATGAAATGCCAACTTCCATCGACATGAACGATTTTTTTGCACATCATATTTCAAAAACAATCAACGATGATGCACAGAAGAATTGCGTATTTAACGAAGAATATAACTTATTCTTAAATTATTTAAATGAATATCGGGATGAAAAAATCGATTTTGTAACCTTTTCAAAGCAAATTGCCGGTCAGCTCTTTGCAATTATGAGTGCACATATTAATATTCCCTCTGCTGATTTAGCAATTATTCAATACCGTTACAATATGAAAGACTATCTTGCTTTGTTAAAACTCAACTATCAAAATACCTTTATCCATTTCACGGATTATGAAAGCGATGTTAACGTCAACACCATTATTCAGCACAGAACAACCCTTCCCAACTATGGTCAAAAAGTTGCTGAGGCTGCCATCATTGATTTAGAGACTCTAAATGTCAAACTCTTAGACAAACTTGTGGAACTTGACGGGGAAAAGAAATATTATCTTTCAACCCTATTTTTCAAATGCCATACCAAACTATCTTCAAAAGAACAAATGCAAGCTGTGCAAACAGCTACCAATAAAGTTGCCAAAAAATATTTTGATACAGATATCGAAAAAAAAGCCGCTATCACCGAAAAATTATATTCAAATCTTAACGACGAAGGTGAACTTGATCTTGATGCCTTTGCAAAAGAAGCCTTTCCCGCTCAAGAGGAAGCCAAAGAAATTTTCTTTAGCACCCTTGAAAAAAAAGGTGTTGATGAACCCAAAATAGCAATAACTGAAAAAACAATCAATCGGACGTTTGAAAAACAACGCATAAAAACAGATGAGGGTATAGAAATAAAAATTCCTATGGATTTTTACAACAATCCCCAAAAAATGGAGTTTGTCACAGAAGCTAATGGAAAAATATCCATTATCATAAAAGATATTAATAAAATCATGTAAAGCTATTTGATCTTACCGTGTTTTCGATTTAATATGGATGCCCGATATATTTTATCATATCCATATTTTTCTCTGACACGGTCAACCATTTCATCCACTTTATTATCCTCTTTATCTTTAGGCTCAAACAAAGATAGTTGTTGCATATGATGATCCGAAAAATTCGATACCGAAATTCCCAACAAACGAATGGGCTTATTGGCCTTGTTCTTTAAATAGAGTCCTAAAGTAATTTCATTAATTTGATTCGTTGCATCAGTGGATTGCTCGATACTAACACTTCGCGTTACGACCTGAAAATCATTATATTTAATCTTCAACTGGATTGTTCGACCTTTTAACATTTTTTTCCTAAGTCGATATGCAACTGTATCTGCTAAAAGCAGCAATTCTTGTTTTACTTCGTCATCGTCTTTGATATCCTGACTATATGTCAATTCATTGCCGACACTTTGCAACTTGGACTTAGTCTCCGGATCCAGTACCGAGTTACTATGTCCATTGGCCGATTGACGCATTGACTTTGCGTGACGCTCTCCAAAATTATCTTCTAACATCTTTAGCGATGCTGTTGCCAAATCACCAATGCTTTTAATGCCTAACTGATTTAACTTTGCACCTGTCTTATTCCCAATTCCATAAAGTTTATCAACTGACATGGGCCACATTTTTTCTTGAACCTCGTGGGGATAGAGTGTCGTTATTCCCATTGGTTTTTTCATATCTGAAGCCATTTTAGCCAATAACTTATTCGTAGAAATACCTACGGAGCATCCTAATCCAAGCTCACGATATATATGATGCTGAATTTTATCAGCCATTACTTGAGGTTGTCCAAATAGATGCTCCGATCCTGTCATATCTAAAAACGCCTCATCAATAGAAAGTTGTTCTTTTAAGGGAGTATACTGATCAAAAATATCCATCACCTGGGCACTCATGGATGCATAAAGTTCATAGGTAGATTTCACCGCAATGACTGACGGAAGACAACGTTTTGCTTGATATATAGGCATGGTCGTCTTAATGCCATATGCCTTTGCTTCATAACTTGCAGCTAGGACAATACCACTCCGGCGACTTGGGTCACCGACAACAATCATCGGCTGTCCTTGAAGTTCCGGGTGAATAACCTGCTCACAGGATGCAAAAAAAGAATTCATATCTATATGAAGTATTAATTGTTCTTTCATACTTTCACCAACCTTTTATTATTAACAATTATACCGTAAACTTTTCAATTTGACACTACTATTTCTCTATGATATAATTTAGTTGATTATCAATTAATAACAATTATTAAATAGGAGGTAACGAAATGAGTTTATGGAAATGTTCACAATGTGGTTTTATTAATGAAGGCGAAACAGCACCGGTAGAATGTCCAAAATGTGGTGCTCCACAAGAAAAGTTTAATGCATTAGATGATGAGGCTGCAAAAAAAGTATATGATTCAGATCGCACAAATGATATACATACAGAGATTATTAATTTATGTGCAGCAATCGTTGATTTAGCCCACGAAGGTGTTGAACTTGATTTGGATCCGGGTTGTGTTAGCGATTTTAAAAAAGCCATTGACGATGCTTGGGTTATCAAGCAACGTTCAAAAGCAGAATTAGCCATTCATGTCGGCAAAGGCAAATGGTAAACCATTCGTCAACTTAAAAGGTAAAATAATTAATGAAAAGCAAATGCTTAGGAGCATTTGCTTTTTTTTACTTGACGTAATGACCGTTCATGTTTAGAATGTGATTAGGTAGGTGAATATATGAAAACCATTGTACTATATACAACAAGACACGGAAGTACTGAAATAATCGCTAAAAACATCGCTTCTAAGCTTAATGCGGATGAGTGTAATATTCTAAAAGAACCCATTCCAAACTTAAGAGAATATGAAGCAATCATTATTGGTGCACCCATATATCTCGGATCAATAAATCCAAAAATGACCGCACTGATTGAAAAAAACACCTCTACGCTCTTAACCAAAAAATTAGGGCTTTTCCTTGTTTGTCTCATGGATGAGGAACTTGCTGCTGATCAATTTAATGTAGCTTATGGAAATGAACTGTTATCTCATTCAACAGCAGATGGATTTTTTGGTGGAAAAATGCCGGAAAACATGCTAAATCCAATTGAAAAAATCATTACACATGTTGCCTTTCGTCACAAACCCATTCATAAAGATATTCTTACAACAGAAGTTGAAAAGTTTATTGAAATATTTAAAGCTTAAAAAGGCTGAGTGAAAACTCAACCTTTTTTTTGTGTGATTAATTCACCAATCATGCCCGTTCGATCGTATAAAATTTTACATGTTGAACGTGTCACGTCATTTGATTTTACCCATTCACAAAATTCACAATCCGTCCGCCATCGTATATGAACAACGAATTCCTCCATTTGTGATACGGTCGATACATTTCCGGCTTCTTTACTTATAACACATAGATATACTGTCTTTTCATCATTTTTGACCGGTCCAAAACATTCACACTTCGTTAAAATCCCTATTACATGCGAGTTTTTAACCAAATCATTGCAAATCGCATTAACGACATCTTCCATTCGCATCCCCTATCCTTATAAATCCCCAAGTACGAGTACACTTTTATTTTATCACAAAATGATTATTTATGCATTATTTCTAATACGCTTTATTTAAAATTAATCTTGACATCTTTGTCAATACATTGTATTATTTATATGTATTTATTTGAATATATCGTTAAATAGATTTATAATCTTTAAAGTTAATATTTTGTCAATCCAGCTTTTAAATCAAAGAAAGAGGTATATTATGTCAAAAAAAGTTCTCATTGTTGGCGGTGTCGCCGGTGGCGCATCAACTGCAGCTCGTCTAAGACGATTAGACGAATCCGTTGAAATCATTTTATTCGAACGAAGCCCTTATATTTCCTTTGCAAATTGTGGTCTCCCCTATTATATTGGCGGTACAATCAAAGAGCGGGACTCTCTTCTTGTCCAAACGCCTGAAGCGATGAACGCCCGATTCAATATTGATATTCGTGTCGAAAATGAAGTCATCGATATTGATCCGGCACAAAAAACCGTTAAAGTTCATGATATAAAAATGTCCACAAAATATGAAGAATCTTATGATTTTCTTGTCTTATCTCCCGGTTCAACACCAATAAAACCTCCAATTCCGGGCATTGAAGGTAATAATATATTTTCTTTATGGAATATTCCGGATACCGATCGGATCAAAGATTTTGTTACAAATCATAACGTTAAAACAGCTACGGTTGTCGGTGGTGGTTTTATCGGAATTGAAATGGTTGAGAATCTTCATGATTTAGGTATTGAGGTTAATCTTGTTGAGATGCTTGACCAAGTTATGACTCCTCTTGATTACGAAATGGCTCAAATTGTTCACAGCCATTTATCTTCACAAGGCGTTCATCTTTATCTAAGTAACGGTGTTAAAGAATTCAAATATCATCAAGGTATTACCGATGTACGTTTGCAAGATGGAACAACTTTATCTTCCGATATGGTTATCCTAAGCATCGGGATCTCACCAAATGGTGAATTAGCAAAATCGGCTGGCTTAACCACCAATCGACGTGGCGGAATTGTCGTTGATGAATATTTAAAAACTTCGAATCCATATATCTTCGCTTTAGGTGATGTTATCGAAGTAGTTGACTACATGACCTCCGAAAAAACAATGATTCCTCTTGCAGGCCCTGCCAATAAGCAAGGCCGAATCGTCGCTAATAATATTTGCGGACGTGATAGCATTTATGAAGGTAGTCAAGGAACAAGTGTTGCTAAAATATTCGACCTAACTGTTGCAAATACAGGTCTAAACGAAAAAAACTTAAATATTATGGGCAAAAAATATGGCAAGGACTATTTCCTTACCATCATTCAGCCAAAATCCCATGCCGGGTATTATCCAGGTGCTTTTCCCATGACCTTAAAAGTTATTTTTGATCGAAATGGTAAAATTCTAGGCGCACAAAATGTTGGTGTTGAAGGCGTTGAAAAACGGATTGATGTCATCGCGACAGCCATTCGATTTCATGGTACTATTTACGATCTTCAACGTTTAGAACTTGCTTACGCTCCACCCTACTCATCAGCCAAAGATCCTGTGAACATGGCCGGATTTGCAGCGGAAAACATATTAAAAGGCGATCAAGATGTTATTTTATGGAAAGACATTGACGCTTTAGATGCAGATACTTCACTTATTGTCGATGTTCGTGAAGAAATCGAAGTTGAGCTGGGAAGGATTGAAAATGCTATACATATACCTGTTAATGATTTACGTGACCGTCTATCTGAATTGCCAAAAGATAAGGATATCATTGTCTATTGCGCTGTCGGAATCCGTGGTTATATCGCGGTAAGAATTCTTCAGCAGGAAGGATATAAAGCTCGAAATCTCATTGGTGGATATAATGTTTACAAATATTTCCAAAAGGATTATACAAACCCCAATTGTATAATTGAAGATAAAAAACATGTTTTATCCGAAGACGGGACTCCAGAATCAGCGATTCCCTCTGTCAAATCAAATGATTTAAGCTCAGCAATTAATCTTGATGCATGCGGCTTACAGTGTCCCGGTCCAATTATGAAGGTGAATCAAAAAATCAAAGAACTTAATGAGGGCGATATCATCAAAGTTTCTGCGACAGACTCAGGATTCCCTGTTGATGCAGAGGCTTGGTGCAAAAAAACCGGTAACCGTTTCATTAAGAAGGATAAAGAAGATAAGATCTATGTAACCTACATTCAAAAAGGGGCTTCCCAACCACCTACACATGGGTCCCGAAACTTAAACGGAAGTACAATGGTTGTCTTTAGCGGCGATTTAGACAAGGCTATTGCATCCATGATTATAGCCAATGGAGCCACTGCCATGGGTAAAGAAGTAACCTTGTTTTTCACCTTCTGGGGATTGAATATTTTAAGAAAATCCGAAAAGCAAAATGTATCTAAAGGATTTGTTGAGAATATGTTTGGCAAGATGATGCCTCGAGGCGTTAAAAAACTGAAGCTATCCAAGATGAACATGGGTGGATTAGGGACAAAAATGATGCATGGTGTTATGAAAGCAAAAAACGTTAATACCTTAGACGATTTAATTCAATCCGCAATGGATTCCGGCGTCAAATTTGTTGCATGCACAATGTCTATGGATATTATGGGCATTACCAAAGAAGAGCTCATTCATGGCGTGGAGTATGGCGGAGTTGCCGCCTATCTAGGCGCAACCGAAGAATCCAATCACAATTTATTTATCTAAGCGTTCATTTTTATATGCCAAGACAAATAATTTAGTTACATTGGAGTAATTAAGAATTCCGTCCGGCTGATTATTCGCCTTTAAAAACAGATCATTTACCTGGTTATGTACTTTTTCTGTTTTTGGGCGAATATTTTTTTGCCAAAATTCTGAACGCGCCTGCAAATCTTCACGGACATTTTCATGCAGTCTTCCATTTAGGCGTTTAAAAGCTTCAGCATCTGTCTGATATAAGGAATTCCCAACATATGTCATACCTGCCAAGTAGGCTGAATATCTAAACAAAGGATCTTCATGGCGGGAGGCAGCTAAAAATCCAACAAAATTCGCGTCATCTTCACTAGCAAACCCTTGTTGGTGAGCCATTTCGTGACTTGCTACAAAGGGTAAAGACGTTATATGTGGCATGATATTAATAGTCGGTTCACTAAAGACATAAAGATATATTCCTGAATATCCACTCTGGCTAAACAAAGCGGATATACTAAGGGGTTTAACCCTTGCCTTTCTCGACCTAATAAATGCATATTCATCAGCTAAAAGATCATATCCCCCATCTGTTTTCATCATAATATCTTCAAGAGATAACAACTCCCCGTCTTGTAGTTGTTCTTTGGTAAAATTTGCTTGTTCAACAAACCATTGGTAGGTTTCTTCTAAGTCTGTTTGTGAGATTTGTTGATTTTCAAAAGCGAAAAGGTCTTCAATGTCTAAACGATAATTGTTCATTCCCCATAAGAGTAAAAACAAGGTGACATTGATACTGATAAGCATAAAAAATCGAAGCAAATAATCGAATCCCTTTACAAAGTCTCTTCTCCCGCTAAAATAAAGCCATAAAACCATGAAACTTAAAAGAAAAATAGCTAAGATCAGAAAATATATTTCTGTCAAACTAAAAGGAAAGGGTCTAGAAATATAGTTTAACACATTTGTTAATAATGGATATATATTTCTTGAATATATCTTCTCCACCCCTTCCGGCCAAATACGTCCCAGAAGAATGAGTCCAAAACAAATCACAATATTTGCAAGAATAAATACAAGTTTTTTCGTTGATTTTTTCATAGGTTTATCAATGCTCCTTAATATATTAAAAGAATGTGACTAAACATTTAATAATATCATACATTTATATTAAAATCCACCAAATTTTTAAATTTCATGTTAAAATATTAGTATATACATGTAAATTCATATATAAGGAGGTGTTCCTATGTCATTAAAAATTCTCGTTTACCTCATCGTTTCGTCCCATTTAATCACACTTTTAGGCTACGACTTTGTTGATAGCGCCTTAACAAAATATGAATTCATCCAAGAACCGATTCAAGAAGATATTCCTTTTGAATATATTCTGCCGATTGAAGGAAAAAAAGGTATTGTCGAACTAGAGCTATTGGCTTACTACGACATTACTGCTGAAGTCAAAAGCATTCACGATTATTCCGATGATTTTACTTCACAAATATCTCCAAGAGATTTCGCTCTGGCATGGGGAGATGTCAATATGCCTTCAATCGATAAACATGTTAAATACCGTCAAAATGAACGCTGGTATTATTTTACTGTGAATTCAAAAGCTCCAGTAGATGCAGAATATGTCGATTATTATACTGCAAACACACATATCATTCCTGCCAGTGAGACAATTTTAAGTATAGTAAAATCTGTTAACAAAAATGACCGAATTTCCATGCAAGGTTATCTTGTTAACGCCTATTTTTCTAATGGTTATTGGGAATCCAGCTTAACTAGATCCGATACCGGTGACGGTTCATGTGAGATTATGTATGTGACAGATATTCAAATTCGTTCAGATTAATCGCCCGAACCGCCTGCTTCCTTTGTATCTAAAACGTGTTTTAGGGTATGCCAAGCAAGCACAGCACACTTAACACGCGCTGGCATATGTTGAATGTTCGACAAGAGTGTTGCATCCCCCAACAAGATTTCCACGTCTTCTTGAGCGCGTTCATTTTTTATTAGTTCAAGAAAAGCCTCAACTTTTTCTTGTGCATCCTGGATGGTATTTCCTTTAATCAAATCAATCATCATTGATGTTGAGGCCATGGATATCGCACATCCTGAGCCCACAAAAGCAGCCTCTTTTATTTTACCATTTTCAATGTTCAATTCAAGTTCAATATCATCCCCACAGTTTGGATTATGTCCATGTTCATGATGGGTTTTTTCTGCAAGCGGTCCACGATTTTCAGTATTACGACTATGTTCAATGATTAGCTCATTATAAATCATATCAAGACTCATAACCTAGCCACCTCCTTACGCTTTTTAAGGCGATAATCAATGCATCCACATCGTCTCTCGTATTATAAATCGAAAAACTAATCCGACATGTTCCCGTCAGTTCCAGATGTTTCATCAAGGGTTGAGCACAATGATGACCGGCTCGAATTGCTATATTGCTTTGGTCTAAGATACTTGCCACATCATGGGGATGAACATCCTTCACTGTAAAAGAAATTATGGGACCATATAAAATGGTATCTGAATCTTTTAGCGGCTGAATCAAATGAATAAAGTCAAGCTCACCTAGTTGATCCACAGCATATTGACGTAACATATCTAAGGTATTATTGTTTTGCACCTGCCTATAAATCATATAGTCGACTGCAGCCCCTAAACCAATAACACCGTCAATATTTGGTGTGCCCGCTTCCAGTTTATTTGGCAAATCCGCAAAGGTCGTCTCTTGTTCTGTAACATATTCAATCATGTCTCCACCAAAACGTGGCGGCGCCATCGCTTCTAACCATTGACGTTTTCCATAGAGAACGCCTATCCCCGTTGGACCAAAACACTTATGTCCGGAAAAGGCAAAAAAATCAATATCCAGTTGGCTGACATTTATCCGACGGTGGGTAATGTATTGGGCTCCGTCACCAACTACAAGTGCTCCAACTGCATGAGCTTTTTGAACAATCGTCTCAATGGGTGGAATTAAGCCCACCGCATTTGACATCAAGGTTATTGCAATGATTTGAGTTGTATCATCAATTTGTTTTAGCGATTCTTCCGAAAAATCATATATGTATTCTAGAATCATGCCTTTCTTCTTAGCTAATTGTTGCCACGGAACCAGGTTGCTATGATGTTCAAAAATGGAAAGGACAATTTTCTTGCCCTTTTCAAATCGGTCATCTTCCTCGAAAAAATGCATAAGATGATTCATACTGTCTGTTGTTCCTTGGGTGAAAATAACTTCATTGGCTTCCTTGGACCCAATCCATTTGGCTACTTTTTTTCGAACTTCTTCATATTTTTCAGTTGCTTCAAAGCTCAATCGATAAGCACCACGATGAATATTCGCATGGGCATAGCTGGCATACTCGCTCATTGCATCAATAATCGGTCTCGCTCTTAAGCTTGATGCTGCTGAATCCAAATAGACCAGTTCCGGATTTTTCTCATAAACCGGAAAATCTTCCCGATAATTTGCATTAGGCATAGAGCAACCTTCTTTCCAATTCTAGCTCGACGCGTTCTTGTATAGACACCATGCCAAGGCGATCAATAATCGGCGAAAACGAACCGTGAATAACTAACTTCTTAGCTTCTTTCAAGTTGAAACCTCGACTCATCAAGTAGAACAATTGGTCTTCATCAACCTGTCCTGCACTCGCAGCGTGTTCTCCGCTCACATCATCTTCATCGCACAATAATGCAGGCAAGGCATCAGAACGTACATTTTCATCCAATAAAAGTACGTATTCTGACTCTTCTCCTGACGATTTTGTTGCTCCACGCTCAAATTTCAAATTTCCTCTAAAGACTTTTCGCGCATAATCAAGTAGGGCACCTTTGGTTTCAATCAGACTCTGGCTGTATCGACCGTAATGGGTTGAATTATAGCCCAGATCCAATCGTTGATGTCCATTACCAATATATGCTGTTGCCACTTCACTCTCTGAAGCTTCTCCGACAAGATGTGCAGAATAGTCTGAAGCAATGACATTTGCCCCTAAATCAAACGAAACATATTCAACATATCCATAGTTTCCAATTACAGACACTGTATTTTGAATGTGATCGATATCTTTAGCAAATGTTTGCAAAATAATTATTTTCACACGGGCATTCGCTTCCGCTAACACCCGAATAAGTCCATTATGATAGCCTATTTCATCACCAGATGATGTATAATCAAAAACTACGGTAACACTCGACCCTTCACCGGCACATATAAGGTTCTGATCAATAAATCCATTGCCTTTACCTGCATCATAGCGGAGAAAAACAGCTTCTTTAACACTTACATTCTTGGGAACATTGACAATGGTCCCTTGGTCAAAAAATCCATCCGCTTCTGTAATGTACTTTTCATGGGTCCCATATGGATAGGTTTTAAATCTTTCAAGAGTGGATTCATATGGGATATAAAACACCTCATCAATGTCAGCATCTCTTCCTCTGAGTTGATGTATTCGCACACCTTGACGAATTATATTCTCATTATATTCAATTTCCAACACATTTTCATCAAAATTTTCTTGGATTAAATCGCTTTTTTGAAGTTCTCCAACGCGTTTCCACCTGGGATATTCAATGTTACTGAACCGTTCTTTTATTTGTTGTTGTAACATAATCGTTCCCCCTTTCTATCCTATTCCCCCGACAAACTCTAGATTAATGAGTTGATTGAGTTCAACGGCATACTCAAGCGGTAATTCTTTTGTGATTGGCTCAACAAAGCCTCGTACAATCATCGCTTTCGCTTCGATTTCATCGATACCACGACTCATCAAATAGAAGATGGCATCATCTGAAATACGTCCGATTTTGGCTTCATGTCCAATATCTATGTTATCATTATTCAACTCAATAATGGGTACCGTGTCGGATTTTGATTTTGCATCAAGCATTAATGATTCACAGGATACATTGGACTTGACATGATGCGCTTTTTTTCCGACGATAAGCAGCCCTCTGTAAAAGGCATGACCACCATCTTTTGAAATGGATTTCGTATTAATATTGGAGGTCGTATAAGGCGCTGCATGAACAACCTTGGATCCGGTATCTAAATATTGACCGGATGCAGCAAAAGTAATCCCTGTAAACTCCGCATGAGCCCTCTCGCCTTTTAGAATGCTCATCGGGTATAACATACTCACCTTTGAACCAAAAGACCCAGAAACCCATTCTATGCGTCCGTCTTGTTCCACCTGGGACCGTTTCGTGTTTAAGTTATACATATTTCGAGACCAGTTTTCAATGGTTGAATAGCGTAAGGTCGCTCCTTCTTTTACAAAAAGTTCAACACAGCCGGCGTGCAAGTTGGTCACATCATACCTTGGAGCACTACACCCTTCAATAAAGTGTAATTTCGCTCCTTTTTCCACGATGATAAGTGTATGCTCAAATTGACCGGCTCCCGGTGCATTTAAACGAAAATAACTTTGCAAGGGATAATCAACTTCAACGCCCGCCGGAACATAGACAAAAGATCCTCCTGACCATACAGCACCATGTAAGGCCGCAAATTTATGGTCGTTAGGGCCAACTAAGGTCATAAAGTATTGCTTAACAATATCTTCATGTTCTTTAACTGCTGTTTCCATATCTGTGTAGATAACCCCTTGTTTCTTAAGATGATCACGCATACTGTGATAGACAACTTCAGAATCATATTGGGCACCTACACCGGCAAGAGATTCCCTCTCAGCTTTAGGTATGCCTAATCGATCAAACGTTTCCTTTATATCCTCCGGAACTTCATCCCAGCTTTGTTTCATATCTGTGTTCGGACGAACATAGGTCACAATATTTTCCATATCAAGGCCACTAAGGTCTGCACCCCAGGTAGGTATTGGACGTTTATTGTAATAGTCTAAGGATTTAAGACGAAAATCTGTCATCCATTGGGGTTCATTTTTCTCCTTGGAAATATCGCGAATAATTTCTTCGGTTAATCCCGACTTTGATTTATATTTTGAACGGTCTTCATTTTTAATATCATAAATTCCGCGTTCTATATCTTCAACATAGGTTCTTTCAACGGCTTTTTCCATTTAAATTCTCCTCCCTAGACAATTGAAGCGACAAAGGATTCAAAACCCTCATTATCGATTCGGTCAGCAAGGCTCTTATCACCTGAAGCAACAATATGTCCGTCCACAAGTATATGAACATAGTCCGGTTCAATATAGGTCAACAATTTGTTGTAGTGGGTAATAACTAAAACACCGTTATCTTGGCCTGCGAAACGGTTTACGCCTTCTGCAACGATTTTTATTGCATCTACATCAAGTCCGGAATCCGTTTCATCCAGTATAGCCAATTTTGGATTTAATGTTAACATTTGTAAGATTTCATTTTTCTTCTTTTCTCCACCGGAAAAACCTTCATTTAAATAGCGAAGTAAATATCCTTCATCCATATTTAAGCTTTGCAATGATTTTATAAGCTCTCGTCGAAATCCAATGACACTTTGCTTTTCTCCGGTAATGGATGTTTTTGCTGTTCTTAAAAAGTTTTCAACCGTCACTCCGGGAATCACTTCCGGATGCTGAAAAGACATAAAAAGCCCAGACTTCGCCCGTTCATCAACTTTTAATTCAAAAAGATCTTGACCTAAAAAGGACACATCTCCTTGTGTTACTGTATACTTAGGATGTCCCATTAAAGTATAGGCTAATGTTGATTTACCGGCTCCGTTTGGGCCCATAACTACGTGTATTTCACCTGCATTTATTTTTAAATTCAAGTCCTTTATTATATTTTTATCTTCAACCGATGCATGAAGATGATTTATATTTATTAATTCCATAAAATCAATCCTTTCTCATATATATTAGATAATAATAATTATCATTTACTCAAAGTATAACATAAGTGAGAATGGTTTTCAATACCGTTCTTTGACTATATTACTTATTCATAATATATTCATATATAGCTTTTTCAGTAACCTCTGCTAATTGTTCCAAAATAGCGTCTTGCTGCAATAATGCAATATCATCAGGATTGGTCATATAGCCGTATTCAAGAATAATTGATGGCATTTCTGTATTTCTAAGCACATATAGTTTATTATTATTCTTAATAGCTCGAACCGGATAATTAGGCATTGCTTGTCGAAGTTTTTCTAGAAATATCTTACCAAACTCAACTTCTGTCGCCGATTTTTCCCAACCAGTTGTAGTATAGACTTCTAGCCCACGTACATGAACCCCCGCCGGATTACTTTTTAAATCAAGCGCATTATTATGCATGGAAACAAACAAGTCTGCTTCAAGGTCATTGGCTAATGTTGTTCGTTGACCAAGAGAGACAGCTACATCTGTTGTACGCGTAAAATAATATTTAATGTCTGTATTGCTTTCAGTATAGGGATAGATATATTCCATAAGCTTCATGTTTAAGTCTTTTTCATTGATACCGTAATATACTGCTCCCGGCTGATAACCTCCGTGACCCGGATCAAGTACAACAATATGGTCATAAATATCTTTAGGTTTTGTACCGTAAATATAATAGAAGTTTTCATCCTCTTCAATCGTATGCTCATAAATATGTTTCCCGTGAAGACGCACAAGAGAAGCATTATTTTCCACCAATAATTCAATTGTATCATATTTGGTATCATGAATATGAATTACTTCATCGTCTCGAATCGAATTAATGACTTTGTCATAGCGAATAACTGCTTCTTTATTGAAATAATCATAACTTAAGGCAATACCTGCTTCTTTTGGCAAAACCACTGCGTCATTCTTACTTTTATCATAGGTCAATTGTTCAAAGAAAAGGGGCTCAAAGACAATTCTTGTTTGATTATCTTCTTCATCATACTCAATGGAATAATCGACATGTTCTCCCGTTCCTACGGACAAACGGATCGTTGAGTCATCTTTTTGTGCAAGTTTTACCCAGTCTAAAAATTGACCATCTATATTCATAAACCTTTGATTTCCAATAAGATTTATACTATTTGCAAAATCAAATATCAGACCTTTGGGGGTATCCATTCGCATGATCATAGCATTTCTATAATCGCCTGCAAGTTCAATGTAATCCCCTTGACGATCTTGGGCAATGATTATTTCTGATAATCCAACTTCATTAAAGCTAATCTCAATCTCTGTCCGATCACGATTTAGAATTATGTCTCGGGCGATTGTTTTTTCTTTTAAATCAAACACAAATCGCCCGGTCATTTTTTCTTCATCATACTGACTCGTCCGAATTGCATCCGTATATAAGCTCTTGTCCGTACGAATCGTTCCCGGAACCGCTTCCATATCAGCGCCATTAATATCGACAATAAGCTTATTATCCCAGATGACCGCATTAACGGAAGACATTGAGCTTGCGGCTTTAATATAATGCTTGGACTCATCTTCATTGCTTGATACTTCAATAATCTCTGTAAGCGGATAGTCAAAGCTATCTTTATATCCTGTGAATTCAACAATCTCTTGAGGAATTTCTTTTTTTACATGGATGCTGTTTTCGCGTAAAGCTGTTGGAAGCTCAGGAATCTCTATTGTGGGTATTAATTCAACTAGATTTGACGTCGACGCAAGGAGTCCAAATTCATCATATATTTCACCTTGAAGAGAAATATGATAGGTATCCGGTTCCCATAAAACCTCATATCCTAAACTTTCCGTAATAAATCGTATCGGAACCATGGTTTTTGTTACTCCAACGGCTTGGTCTGAAATCAGAATCGGAGGCACATCCAATTCAATGGTTTGGCCGTTGACATAGGCATAAGAATCGCCAATACGCAACTCAATTTTAATATCTTCACGGGCAATAACGACAGTTTGTGTTTCCGCAAGCCAAGATACTTGCGCCTGAATGTTGACAGATTCCATCACTTCACGTACCGGAACAAGCGTCCGTCCGTTAATAATAACCGGGGCCATTCCATCCGGTTGAATTGGATCATTATTCACATCGATCGTGACATCTTTTGCTGTATATACGTGTTCTACGCCTTCATAGATAAGTATTCGCTCACGCCCATAGTTTGTTGTGCCTATCGCAATCATGAAAACGATTATTGCAACAATAATCTTTAAACTTTTATTCATTTCTTTTCTCCTTTAATTCTATATGCGATGATTCGTCATTTTCAATAATCATTTTTTCAATAATCTGCTGTATTGTTTGAACTTCATTATATATTAAATCCCGTTGTTTGTATCGCTCTAAAAACTCTAAGGCAATGTCATGCATCGCTTTGAGCTGATCATTGGGAAACTTATTCTTCTCATGCAATAGTTCTTCAACCAATTCAATATGCTCATGGTCAAGACGACCGGTCTCCATCTCATGAATAATATGATAAATTAATCCAATACCACATTGTTGATTTTTACAATATTCACAATTTTCTGTTCCTAAGCATATACCTTTAATGACACTCTTAAATTGATGGGTAAACTGATATAATTCTTCGGCTGCTTTTCGAAAAGGTGTCAATTCTCCATTTTTAATACCTCGAAAAAATAAGTAGAAAATCGAGCTAATTGTTATGGCAAGTATAACAAAAAAGCCAAAGAGTGTATAGCCATTAATCCATGCTTCAGGTGTTGAGGTTAGTAATTTGACGACACCAAAACCTAGAAATATGGAACTTGAACCAAGTTTAATCCCCAGCTCCGGAATCTTGTCGCCTAATTTACTTCCTACAAAAATGCCTAAACTGCTTGTCACAAGCATTCCCGTCACAGTACCTAAGAGTACGAAAAAAGGATAAGCCGCGTCAACAGCTAATGTAATTGCCGTTAACTGCGTCTTATCTCCTAGCTCACCTATAAAAAAAGCGGATGCAACTGTCATAATAGCACCATGCTTTTTTAATGTAGCAAGGTCTTCTTCCTCCTCATCAGAAGAAGTTAATGTCCAAATAGAAAAAAGAACAAAAGCCAACCCGGCAATTGTTTGTAAAATAGCCGGATTGACATAACTTCCTAAAACACTTCCAAAGACAACTGCTAATCCATGGTTCAAAAACGAACCAATAAAAATTCCAAGTAAAACATAACGCATTTTATATTTTGTCGCAAACATCATGGCAAGAATTTGTGTCTTATCTCCCATCTCTGCTGCAAAAATTAAAAATGAAGCGCCTATATATTCTGCAAACATGCTAACACCCTATATCTTCATTTGTCGTATCAACAATTCGAATAGCTCGTGGCTTATAGGTTTTTGTATTAAAGCGATGTTCATTTAGATGTAATATTAAAAAGGTTATTCCGGCACCTAAGATACCGAAAATAAAACTAACCGCATCTGAATAGGCCGGAATAAATGCATCTCCCACACCCATTCCGATAAGCAAGCCAAAAAGCAAACCTAAAAGAGGAATACCATACATTAATCCGACCGCTTTTAAGAAATTTGTTTCTTCAAGATAGATTTCTACCCATTCATTTTCATGGGCTTCACATACATTATTTGCATGAATAAACATATCTTTACTCTCTAATCCTGCTGCACATGCACCGCACTTTGCACATGCTTCTTTTCTAAATAAGCGAACGACGACTTCGTCTTTATCCACTTTTGTTACTTGACCGATTTCAGCCATCTTGTCACTCCTTAATTCTCCCTAAGCCTTCATAGTCTCAAGAATCGTATCAATCCTCTGCAATTCTGCATCCGAAAAATCCAGATTCTTAATCGTTGCCACACTATCTTCAATCTGACTCACTTTGCTTGCACCAATTAGTGCTGTTGTTATTCTATCATCTCTGAGTGTCCATGACAAGGCCATTTGAGCAAGAGATTGATTTCTTTCTTTTGCAAGTTCGTTCAAATCACGTATTCCTGCCAATAATTCTTCGGTGATTTTATCTTCGGTCAAAAATTGACTTCCACTTGCTGCGCGTGAATCCTCGGGTATGTCCCTTAGGTATTTATTTGTCAACAATCCTTGTGCTAGGGGACTAAAGACAATATTACCGATTCCGTATTTTTCTGTTACATCTTTAAGCCCATCTTCTTCAATCCAACGATCTAACATGCTGTATCGAGGTTGTGTCATAACGACGGGTGTTCTTAATTCTTTTAAAATCTTTAAAGCCTCTTTAGCTTGAGAACCTTTATAATTTGAAATCCCTACATACAAGGCTTTTCCTTGCCTTACTGCTTGGTCAAGTGCAAGCATGGTCTCTTCAACCGGAGTATCAGTGTCCGGACGGTGATGGTAAAATATATCTACATAGTCAAGTCCCATTCGTTCTAAACTTTGGTCCAAACTTGAAAGCAAATATTTTCTTGACCCGAAATCACCATAAGGTCCCGGCCACATATAATATCCTGCTTTCGTTGAAATAATCATTTCATCACGATAACTTTTTAAATCTTCCCGTAAAATACGTCCAAAGTTTTTTTCAGCACTTCCTGCCGGGGGTCCATAATTATTTGCCAAATCAAAATGCGTAATACCTAAGTCAAATGCTCTATGTATCATTTTTCTACTTGTTTCAACCTGCGTTACATCGCCAAAATTATGCCATAGTCCTAGTGAAATCAAGGGTAATTTTAAACCTGTTTTTCCTGCACGACGATAAATCATGTTTTCATATCTTGTTTCATCTGCTTTGTACATATGCTACCTCCTAAAAATTAAATGATTTCAAAAAAAATAAAAGAGTGACTTTCACTCTTTTATTTTACCTCATAAAGTACACTTTAAGTCAAATTTTAATCTTCAACTTCAAATAAATCTACTTTTATACTTAATTCTTCAAGTTGTTGATCGTCAACGACGCCCGGTGCTTTTGTCATTGGACAGGATGCATCTTTAATCTTAGGAAAAGCAATAACTTCACGAATACTATCCGCTTTTGCCATAAGCATAACAATACGATCCAAGCCATATGCCAATCCACCATGTGGTGGTACTCCGTATTTAAATGCATCCAGCAAGAATCCAAATCGCTCATATGCATCTTCTTGACTAAAGCCAAGTGCAGCAAACATTTTTTCTTGAACATCACGCTGATGAATACGAATACTTCCTCCACCGATTTCATTACCATTTAAGCATATATCATAGGCTTGAGCCCTTACTTTTTCCGGTTGAGAATCTAATAAATGTAAATCTTCTTCCATCGGCATTGTAAATGGATGATGCATTGCTGTATAGCGTTTATGTTCAGCATTCCACTCCACTAATGGGAACTCTGTTACCCACACAAATTCATAGATATTTTTATCCAGCAAGTCCAGGCGTCGAGCTAATTCTAATCGTAGTGCGCCTAAGGATGCGTAAACAATGTCGTTAGTATCTGCGCCAAAGAATAGAATATCCCCAGGTTTCCCTTCCATCTTCTCAATGATTTTTTCAACAACCTCATCATCTAAGAATTTTGTAATTGCTGATTTAAGTGTACCGTCGTCATTGATGACAATATATGCCATACCTTTAGCACCATATGTTTTCACATACTCTGTCAATGCATCAATCTGACGTCGAGGTAAGTTCGCCAATCCTTTTCCATTAACACCACGCACAGAACCGCCGTTTTTCAAAGCATCCGTAAATACTTTAAACCCACATGTTTCAACAAGCTCTGACACATCAACAAGTTCAAGTCCAAAGCGTGTGTCCGGCTTATCTGATCCAAAACGATCCATCGCTTCTTTATAGGTGATTCGTTTAATCGGAAGTTCAACATCTATATTCATTACATCTTTAAACATTTTTTGAAGGAGACGTTCATTGACTTCAATAACATCATCAACAGATACAAAGGACATTTCCATATCTATTTGTGTAAATTCCGGTTGACGATCTGCCCTTAAATCTTCATCTCGGAAACACTTTGTAATCTGATAGTATTTATCATAACCGGATAACATAAGTAATTGCTTGAAAATTTGTGGTGATTGAGGCAATGCATAAAAATGTCCAGGATTCACACGACTAGGAACCAAATAATCTCTTGCACCTTCCGGTGTTGACTTGGTTAACATTGGCGTTTCAATGTCTAAGAAACCTTCACCATTCATGAAATCACGGGTGGTTTGTGTTACTTGATTTCTTAACATTAGATTACGTTGGATGTCCGGACGACGTAAGTCTAAATACCGGTATTTTAACCGTAAATCTTCTTTAACATTGGAATCTTCTTCAATCTGAAAGGGAGTTGTTTCTGCTTCAGATAATAGACGCAATTCACGGGCACGCACTTCAATTGTACCTGTTTTTAAGTTTTGATTAACTGTCTCTTCGGAACGTTTTTCAACAAGTCCTTTCGCTGCAATAACATATTCTGTTCGAATTTTTTCAGCCTTTTTAAATCCTTCTTCACCGATGCTGCTTTGGTCAATAACTACTTGAAGTATTCCTGTTCGATCCCTTACATCTAAGAAAATAACACCACCAAGGTCACGACGTTTTTGAACCCATCCCATAATGGTTACGTCTTGATCAATATGACTTTCTGATACCTCTGTAAGATAATGAGATCTGTTTAATCCACGCATTGATTCACTCATGCTTGTTTTCCTCCTTGTTGAATCTGAATATAGGAAGCGACTTCTTCCATCGTCAACTCTTCTTGTTCTCCGGTTTTCATGTTTTTAATCGTTATTTTATTTGTTTTGATTTCATCTTCGCCAATAATCAACGAATATAATGCATTAATCTTATTGGCGTATTTCATTTGTGCCCGTACCGATTTTCCTAACAAATCTGTTGTACAACGGATGTGCTGTTCTCTTAAGGCATAGGTCATGGCCATGGCTTTACTCTTAGCCGATTGGCCCATATAGCCAATATAAAGATCCATTTTTTCTTTTGCATTCGGCTTGCCTTGAGTGTTTTCAATGGTTAATAACAAGCGTTCAACACCTGCGCCAAAACCAATTGCCGGTGTTGAAGTTCCACCCATTTCTTCAATAAGATAGTCATATCGGCCACCACCACATACAGTTCCTTGAGCACCAATATCTTCAGATATAAATTCAAAAACTGTACGGGTATAATAATCTAAGCCACGTACAATCCAAGGGTTGACTTCATAAGAAATATTCATGCTGTCTAATAGTCCCTTTACACCTTCAAAATGTTCCTTATCGGCATCATCTAAATGATCAAGCATTAATGGAGCATCTTTCATAATCGTCTGGCAAGATTCATTTTTACAATCCAAAACACGTAATGGATTTTTATACATACGCTCTTGACATGTTTCACATAAACCTTCTTTGTGATTTTCCAAAAATTCCATCAACAAGGCATTATAGTGTTTACGCGTTTCACGATTACCTAAGCTATTAATGTGTAATTTAACACTAGGTATACCTAATCGCTTTAACATCTGATAGCCCAAACTTATAATCTCTGCATCTGCAGACGGATCTTCTGCTCCAAATAATTCGACGCCAAACTGATGAAATTGACGAAATCGACCTGCTTGAGGCTTCTCATAACGAAAGGCCGGCGTGATATAATATAACTTTGTCGGTTGAACATCAGCATACATTTTACCTTCTAGGTATGCACGTACAACACCGGCAGTCCCTTCAGGTTTTAAAGCAAATTCACGACGATCTCTTGATTTGTCGAAAAAAGTATACATTTCTTTTTGGACAATATCTGTCGTCTCACCAACCCCACGTTGAAATAATTCTAAACGTTCAAACATTGGTGTTCTTATTTCACCAAATCCGTAATCATCACATAAACAGCGCATTTGATTTTCAAGGTCCAACAGACGATCCATGTATTCCCCATAAAAGTCATTGGTCCCTCGAGGTGCGTTAATATTCATAATTACTCCTTTCTGCAACAAAAAAAGCCTCTTCCCTATCGAAGTGATTCGATAAAAGGGACGAGACATTACCCGCGGTGCCACCCTAATTGAAACATATCCTATTATGTTTCCGGCTTTAAGTCTGATAACGTAGACAAAACGTTCTTACTTACTAAATCCTATGATTAAAAAATCATATATTTTTCAGCAAAACACTCCTAAGGGTCTTTCAATAAGTGATCAACAAAAGGCTTTCAGCTGTGACCTTTCTCTCTGGTGATGACGAATACCTACCTACTCGCTTATTCAACGTTTTTAATAATCGTGTTTATAACTTTACTCTATTGTAGTGACTCTTACAGTGTTTGTCAAGTGTTTTTCCACTAAATTTATTAATGAATAACCCTTTGAATGACAACACCTAAGAAAATGGTCAATAAATATACCATCGATATAAGCACAAAATTTTTCACTGCACATATAAATGTTTTATCTTTTTTTTGATTTTTTTTAAATGCATCAAGATGCCTCTTTACCGGAACAATTGTCACAAAGACTAACAAGGATACGACCGGTAATATTTTAAATAAAACACCTATAACAATCCATACATAGGCTACACATGTTAATACCTGAAACAAAATAATGGCATTTTTTTTACCTATATAATAAGGCAATGTATATCTCTTATTTACAATATCTTCTTCTAAATCACATATATTATTTGCCAGCATAATATTTGCAATACCGACAATCATCGGTATTGATACAAGGCAGATTACAACAAATTCAATAATATGAATGTTAAAGAACAGGCGTTGGTCTGCATAGGTCATGATGATAAATCCTAAATCAAAGATTTGAATATAGACGGTAATAAAAAAGATCAGAGCGCCCATAAAAAAGCCGGAGAAGATTTCTCCAAATGGTGTTCGTGAAATAGGAAGAGGTCCAAAAGAATACAAAACGCCAACTGCAAAGGCAATCACGCCAATAAACAGAACAATTATATCGGTTAAATAAACAAGGACAAGTCCCGCAATCATAGTGATAACTAATAATATTCCAATGACTCTTTTAACCTGCCCAACAGATAGGTCATATTGTACGATTTTTAAATCCATCAAGTTGTTTACCGCCGTTGTCGCCATATCTAAACAGATTAAACTTATAAAAAACACAAAGATAACAAGGGGGTCAAAGCGTTGATAACGATATAAGGCAAAAGCGATTCCTGCTAAAAAAGGAATACTGCTGGCTACCTTGGTTTGGATTTCAACAAGTTTAAAAAAAGCCTTTTTATTCATTGTTTTAACTCCTCAATTTGTAGTAATTTTGCGGTCGTCCTACACTACCATAATTTGGTTCTACAATCAGAAGATCTTCTTGTTCCATTTGATCAAGATATCTTCTTGCCGTAATCCTTGATACACCAAGTTTTTCTCCAATCATATTTGACGTAAAAAATTCATTGGGATTATCCTGCAAAAAACGAAGTATTCCTTGATATGTTTTATTCGTTTCACGATTAAACGATGCGTCTAGGGAAGATATACGCTTTTCATCTTCCTTGGATTCAAAAAGATCATCTAAGCTTTCTTGATCAAATGTATCCGATGTATTTAATCGCATTTTCATCTCTTTAAAACGTGTTAGGGCTTCTTCAAGACGTTCAAACCGAAAAGGCTTAAGCAAATAATCAAAAGCTCCGTATCGTCTGGTTTCTTCTATTGTTTCTGCAGAATTATCCGCTGTAATGCAGATAACATCTGAATGAATTTGATTCTTGCGAATCCACCTTAACAAGTCCGTTCCTTGTTCATTTGGAAAAAATATATCCAACAAAATTAAATCCGGTTCATTATTCTTCAGGAAAATTTTTGCATCTTCAAGCTTACCAAATGAACCCACTATTTTGTAGTCCTTAACCTTGTCAATGAATCCTTCATTGATTTTCCGGACCATCGGATCATCTTCCACAACAATAATTGTCAACATATTACTTTGGAATTTTGACATACCAAGTAACTCCTTCCTGATTCATTAAATTCTCCGAATAGATTTCCCCATCTAAGCGTATAATTTCTTGATGAATAATATACAGGCCTTGTCCATTTTTTGAACTACGATTGCTTTTTGTTGTATATCCCTTTTTAAACATCTCTTTTTGAACATCCTTAGATATTTTCGGACCGTTATTTGTAATCTGTAGCTCAAACCCTTCGTCATTTGATTGAACAAGTAGTTCAACAAATCCTTGTTCAATATTCGAATGATATATAATCGCTTCAAAGGTATTGTCTAATAGATTTCCTATAATTGAACACACTGTTTCTTCAGATAAATTTTCCGGCAAACTCGTAAGTTTAGATGTTTTATCAAGTTTGAACTCCAATTTATTTTCAACAAATTTATTATATTTAGCCAAAATAATTCCCGCAACTTTTTTGTTCTGTATGTGTTGTACCAAAATATGTTGTAACTCTTTAGATCGAATGGATAACATATCAATATAGTTTAAAGCTTCTTCGTAATTACCGAGCTGAATAAGTCCGCCTAAGGTATGAAGTTTATTCAAAAACTCATGATTTTGAGCCCGAAGGGAATCAATAACCGCTTTATAATCTGTAAGCTCATAAGCTAGTTCAATGGCTTGATTCATTTGGTCAATACTCGACACTAACCCAAAAACCTCCTTATTAGGATTATACATCAAACACGTATTGATAATCACATGAAGTCCTTTATTAATAAAAAACTGTTCGTTTTGATGACTATCTTCAGATACTAAAACTTCTTCAAAAATATTGGCTAAATCCGTGTTATATAAGGATAGTTGTTTACCTTCCACACCCTCAGGCAAACCTAATAAGATTGCTGCTGCATTATTATAGAAGAGTATTACACCATTTTTATCAACAGAGACCAAGCACTTTTCGATACTATTAAAAATAAGTTCACGTTCACTAATGAGCATAGCGATTTCAGCCGGTTCGAGATTAAATATGGATTTTTTTATGTTCATTGAAAGTAAAACCGCTGAAACTATACTTACAAATACACTCACCACTAATGCAATCTCTAAATTTCTTCGATTCACACGTATTTCTTGCTGTACTGTATCTGTTAAAAGCCCGACGAGTACTGCGCCAACTTGTTCACCCTCACGATAAACGGGAGCAAATCCCCGAATCGCAGAAATTAATTCATTACGGTCTGCACTTACATATGTCTTACCCAATTCTAAAACATCATCTTCTCCACCATTTTTATATATTTTTCCTACACCGCTATCATAAGGATACGAGTATTGAATTCCATTCATATCCATAACGATAATGTATTGATATTCCGTACCTTGTCGAATCTCTTCAACATAATGATTTATATCTTTATGTTCAGCTTCGTGATATAAACCTTCCTGAATATATTCCATTCCCGCAACAGTACGAGCAAAATCAAGAGCAGATATACCCATCTGATCTTCCATGCTATTATTCATTTGTTTAGAAAAAACAATATATAGTACACTAATGACACCAACCATTAAGATAAGCATTAGCAACATGATTTTTATATGTAATTTCATCGCTTTCATTGTTCCACCTCATTAAGATTATTCTTGATAAGGGCGGATTCAACAGCTTGAAGTAAACTTTCACTTGTATATGTTGCCCCTGAGATAACATCAACTTCAACACTGTTATTTTTTATAATACTCGGAGGTAATTCTTCAAATACAATTTTTGCAAGAATTTCCGGTTCGTTATGTTCAAGTATTGTTATATTATATATTTTTCCGTGTTTTACCTCAACTTCAACTTTGATGATACTATAATAGCCTTCAGATTCTCCATAATATATACCATCTTCATATCGCTGTTCGTCTTGACACCCTGAAAAACTGTAAATAATCAATACTCCAAGAACTATGTATAAAAGTTTTTTCATATAAACATCCCTTATTTATCACGATGGATTAAATTTGATGCAAGATGAAGCAATGCCTGTTTTCCTTCTGACTCCGGAAGCTTATCGATTAACTTCAGCGCACGTGCGTTATATCTTGATGCAAGCTCTTTCGTCTTATCAACTCCACCAAGTTTTTTTATACGTTCGATAATTTCTTCCTTGTGTTCATGAATTTGCCCAGAATCCATCAAAAGATTTTTTAATTCTTCTCTCTGAATATCATCATCACTTTGCATAGCAAACAATACAGGGATATTATAATATCCCTTAATCATATCTTTTTCCAAATCTTTTCCAACGTCATCAATCAGTCCTTCATAGTCCAGTAAATCATCAACTAATTGAAACACCATACCAATCTCATGACCTATTCTTGCAAGCAGCTTCACAAGCTCATCTGAGGCTTTCGCTTGATAGGCGCCAGCACTTAAACTAATCGAAAAAAGCGTTGCCGTCTTTCTCGCAACAATCCGTAAATAATTGATTGGATTAACTTGAACATTAAAACGGTGTTTATGTTGTTTCATTTCTCCGATACAAATCTGGTTCATAGCCTTAGCCATATCAATTAAGAGATTCTGTTCAATATCTAATTGTGACAGCATGACAAAACAACGACTCAAAATAAAGTCTCCCATATAAATAGCATATTCTTTTGAATACTTTGATTGCACTGATTCTCGACCACGCCGCAGCTTAGATTCATCGATGACATCATCATGAATCAACGTCGCTACATGCAGCGACTCTATTGCTGCCGCTAGACGAATTAAAGTTGCTTCTTGCTTCTTTGTTGAACGCTTGCCGAAACTTGCGCCGATAAGTAAAAAACGTGGACGCAACATTTTTCCTGTTGTTTCCTTAACATAGTTCAGAGAACCATTAAGATAATGGTCCCCTGTAACTAGTTCTTTTTCAATTATTGATTTTACCTGATCTAATTGTTCGTTAATTTCCATGATTTATCCCCAAACTAATTCGAATTCAGTTTAATCTGTAAACAAATACCATTTCTTTACAAATCCTAAGCGTTTCCAGTGTTTCTTCAAGAATGGAAGTACATAATAGTCCATACCAAAGGTTGAACCCGAGCCACCGATTGTTGCGACTCCGGCTACCATATACCACAGCATTTCATTAGGCGCCATTCCAGAAGCCCAAATCATTAAGCCCATTGCTATAGAGATAACCGACGCTACTGCAGTGAATAATCCACCGATTAAACATAATCCGACAACGATTTCTCCAAGGACCATTCCCGTCTGAAAAACCGAAGCTAATGCAGTATAACCACCATCAGATGTATAGAACATTAAGTCCATTGACCACTCAACTATACTTGAGATAAATTCCGGAACCGGCAAAGCTGTAACTGCTTCTGCACCTTCTTCGACCCATTCTGTAGCTGCTGAAGCTGCATCCGCAACGGGGGCCGCAGGAATCAGGAAAATATCTGTCGGATCTTTAATGACTTGTCCAATTTTATTAACACCTTCCATTAACCATTTGAAACCTAAAAACATACGTAAGGGAACGAGCCAAAAATTCGGTGAGCGTTTGCCAAAATAGCCACCGACAAAACTTCGTCGATTTTCAATATGGAAAATCTCATGTAACAAGTAATTCCAAACCTTATTAAATCCAGCGATTTGAATAAAGTAAATTACATTAACAAAATGTTTGATAAACATGGCAATAAAGCCGGAAAAACAAAATTCTTTATTTTCTGTGCCTACTTGGGCGATTCCATAGCGACCACCAATACATACCATTGCCCCATGAAAAGTAGGTTTATATTCTTTTAATTCTTTATTCTGAACTAAAGCCTCTATATTATGCGCTACCGTCGATGCTGAGTGTTCTGCATTTTCAACCATTTGAGGAACAGGACGGTCTTGCCCTTCCGGAATATAGAAAACATTATCGCCAACAACAAATACATTTTCATGACCTTTTGCACGTAAATACTGATCCGTTTGAACACGATTACGTCCAACCTTTTCAACCTCATCAAGTGACTCAACCAATTTACTGCCTTCAACTCCGGCAGTCCATATAACGGTATGGGTTTCAATAGTTCCTTTACCTTCAATCGTAACGAAGTTTTCTTTGACTTCAGTAATATTCGAACTTGTTAAGACTTCAACATCTAACTTTCGAAGACGCTTCATGGTCTTATCGATTAATTTATCTTTAAACGTTGGGAGTACCTTCGGTACCATATCCACAACATAAATCTTCATTTCGCTAGGGTCTATTGAGAAGGTATGACATAAACTGGTTTTCCATTCAGCCAATTCTCCAACCATCTCTATCCCTGTAAATCCACTACCAATAACCATAAAGGTCAATAAATTTTTTCGTCGAACAGGATCAGTTTCCACACTTGCTTCGCCCATAATTTCAGTAATATGACTTTTGATTCGAATGGCATCTTCATATGACCATAATGTCAAGGCATGTTCTTTCGCTCCGTCACAGTTATAAAATGTAGGCTTTGATCCGGTTCCTAACACCAAATAATCATATTCATATTTATTTACTTTTCCGGTAAGAACTTTTGCATCAAAATCAATATCCGCAATTTCATCCAATACAATATCGACTTTTCTTCCTGCAAAGACTTTTTCTAAGTCAATACGTATTGCTTCTTCCGGAACACGACCGGCAGCCACTTCATGAAGTTCTGTCAGCATGGTGTGATATGAATTTTTGTCAATTAATGTAATACGAATATTTTCATCTTTTTTAAATTTTCTAGTCAGCTTTTTTGCTGTTAGAATACCGCCATATCCGGCACCCAAGACAACTATATTTTTTTCTTTGCTCATGATATCGCTCCTTATTTAGAAAGGTACCACCACATGATGATACCTTTCAAGATTCCTAAAACAATATGTTCTAGTTATTATTGTGCATCTGCTAATGCTTCTTCTACTAACGCATAGAAATCATTGACATGAATCGTTACACCTGCTACGACATCAACATGACCTTCATCATCAATATATTCGATTGCAGTAGGATCTTGTGTTAATAGTAGATAATCTTCAATGATCGCGGCTTGTTCATGCCATTCTGAAATAGCTCCGGCTTTTTCCACCATTCCATAGTCGCCACTTATTGAAGCTTCTTTTTTGTCTGCGCCTGTTTCATCAACTGCACTCCAATTCACTTCAACGATATGTCCAAATAATACTGTGATATCTACAGTACCTTTCCAACCGCTACCTGCAAATTCATCTTCTTCTGCAGAATAAGCACCATCTGTATAAGGGCCTTTTTCTTGAGGACCATTTGCCAATGCTTTTTCTGCTATTGCATAAAAATCGTTCACATGGATAGTTACACCTGCTACGACATCAACATGACCTTCATCGTCTATATACTCAATATCTGTAACATCTTGTGTTTCTAACAAATAGTTTTCGATAATTTCAGCTTGCTCATGCCACTCTGCAATAGCTCCGCCTTTTGCTACCATTCCATAGTCACCATTTTCAGATGCCGTTTTCTTATCCGGACCGGCATTTTTGTTAATTGCTGTCCAATTAATGTCAACCATTTGTCCATCAGCTACTTCAATGATGATTGCACCTTTCCAGTTATTGTCTTCCGGATAAGATTCTTCTTCTGCATAGTAGAATCCATCTTCAAGACTTCCGGTATCCGCAACATCTGTTGTTTCATCTGGCGAATCGTCAGCTGTTTCGTTGCTATCTGTTGTTTGAGATGTATCTTCTGTATCTGTTGTATCATCTTGTCCACAACCTACAAATAAAGCAACAATCAATAACATTGTTAATAATAACGCAATAATCTTTTTCATTTAACTACCTCCATAATTAATATACATTTATACAGACTCATGTCTGATAGGTGAATTATATTATATTGACAAATAATTGTCAATTTTTTGGTCATTTTGTTCATATTGTTTTTAATGTCATTATTTTAGACTTGCAATAGCCTCAATTTCAATCAATACATCCTTAGGCAGTCTAGCCACTTCAACTGCTGACCTTGCAGGATATGGTTCCTCGAAAAACGAAGCATATCCTGCATTAACCTTATTAAAATGGTTCATATCTTTCAAAAAAACAGTCATTTTAACAACATTTCCCATTGTTAATCCAGATTCGACAAGAATAGCTTGAATATTTTCTAACGATTGTTTTGTTTGATTTTCAATTCCTTCAGGAATTTCTCCTGTTGCAGAATTAACAGGTATTTGACCTGACGTGTAAATAAAATCACCAATCTGTACAGCCTGAGAATATGGACCAATTGCTCCTGGTGCATCTAATGTTTTTATTGCTTTTTTGGGCATCATGTCACCTCCATTCAAAATACATTCTCCATAATTTCAATGTTAATACTATTATATCTTATTTATTTTTATAAAACAACAATCCGAACAGCAAAACACCAAGGGATATGAATAAATATATTCCGATGCTTGGATTTAATAAACCTCCATAAACAATCGTCATCGCACCTAATATAGCTACAATAGGTTTAATTATACGAGAAAAGAAACCCAAATCTTGAAATTTACGTATGGCATATACATATAAAAAGATATAAATACCATAAACTAATACAATCGGAATCTCATCAATTGCAATAAAACGGCCGAAAAGATTATTAAGACTTGCATACCATAAAAACAAATATGTAAAAGAAACGATTCCTGAAGCAAACGCCGCTCGCAAAGGCATTTGAAATTTTTGATTTACTTTTGCCAAAACTTTAGGCAAGGGACCTTGCCCTCTTATTGCAAGTGCGTATGGGCCACGAATGTTTGCTAACACAAGTCCATTAAGGGTTCCCAAACATGAAATAACAACAAATGCAGTTAATAGTACCGCCGCAATCGGTCCAAACAAAATATTTGCTACCATAGTTACCGCTTCATCCCCTTGACTCATAATCTCTTCCGTCGGAAGAACACCTGCAATTCCCAAAAAATAGGTAATATATACTAGAAACACAATAATCGTACCAAAAGCTAAGGCCCGTGGAAGGTTCTTTTTTGAATCTTTAATCTCATTATTAATTGTGATTGCAACAATCCATCCTTCATAGGCAAACGCAGATGCTACAACTGCTGAGGCAAGCGTGTTACTTTTACCTCGTACCGTGTAAGAGGCTTCAACAAAATTATCGTAGGTCATGCCATGAACAACGCCATAGATAATGCCCACAATAGCAATAAGGAGTAAGGGAATCAGTTTAATAATCGTTGTCCCAACCTGCAAATCACCTGCTATTTTAGGGGCAATCGAATTTACAATGTAGATTAACAGTAAATATACAATCGAAATATACCAAACCATCATTGGGTTTGAGTCACCCAGCTTAAACAAAGCAACTGTATATCTTGCTGACACCCATGCTAAAATGGCTGTTAACGGGGAAAAATATAAGATCCAATTAAACCATCCAACTAAATATCCTGCCTTTTTTCCATAAGCAGCTTCTGAATAATCGACCACACCGTTTGTTTTTTCAATGCGATGGGCATAATCAGCAAAAACTAGCGCACCAAATATCATAGCAACTGCCCCAAGCCCCCATGCGATTAGTCCAAGAATCAAATTTCCTTCAGTTAAAATCAAAACATCATCTGCTTTAAAAAAGACTCCTGACCCAATAACAACACCGACAACCATTGCAACGGCTGTAAACAAACCATACTTTTTTTTAAGAGTTTCCATAATATTCTCCTTGTATTTTTCTTTTTATTTGATACAATTATATTATAGTAATTTAAATAATCTTACTATTGTTTCTATCTCATCATAAATACGAGGAGGTATTATATGACGTACAAAGAAGTAATTAAAAAACTAGAATCTATTGGTCTTGAAATCGACTATGACTTCATTGACAAAGAAGTTAAAGATCTTGAACAAGAATGTGAAAATCCTGTTGAATTCGAATCAAAGATTCGTGCTCAACAAAAATAAAACTCTAATAAAACTGGCTATAAGCCAGTTTTATTTTGTGTTCAATCTCTTTTGTCGAGAATTTTATACAAAACGCTATATAATACCTTTGCTTCTTCTTCGTTTATATTCATTTCTTTTGCCATTGCATAGGGAATTTTCAGCGCTTTTACTTTTAAGTCCAGTCCTTTTTCTGTCAACGCCACAATGACATTACGTTCATCTTCCGGCAACCGACTTCGTCTGACCAACTTTTGAGCTTCCAGTTTCTTCACAACCGGCGTTAATGTTCCTGAATCTAAAAAAAGTTTTTCACCTAATTGCTTTATGTTTAATTCATTATGTTCCCATAAAACAAGTAAAGTTATATACTGAGTATAGGTCAAGCCAATTTCATCCAGATAAGGCTTATAACGTTTAATGATTTCTTTAGATGCTGCATATAAAGGGAAACACAATTGATTGTCAAGTCTAAGTGCTTTTTCGTCCATATCCTTTGTTTCACTCCTTATTTAGGCTGTTTTTTGCCTGACTAATCGCTTCAATGACTTGGTCACACCAATCATCAAACTCCTGATCTTCTTTTTGAAATTCTGTATAGGACAAATGATATTCAATGCACTCGCGAATTCCTTGATCAAAACGTGTTGTTGCAACAAATTCAGGGACTAACCGTTTTAATTTACGATTATCAAACACAACAGAATTTGCTTTATCCCCTAAAAGTCCACCTCTGAAATCGTAATCACTTGTTTCAGCCAAAAATTCCGACGCCACATGAATCGCTTTTAAGGGCATATTACAGGCATCCGCTATTGCTTGATAGATTTGATTCCATGTTAAAGACTCATCTGATGTGATTTGAACGGCCTCACCAATTGCATGAATATTAGCCATAAGCCCTATGAATCCTTTTGCAAAATCACGTGAATGTGTCATGGTCCAAAGTGATGTGCCATCCCCATGAATAATGACCTCTTTTCCATCAAGGATTCGTTGAACCACTGGCCAACCGCCCATTTTCCCATGAACACCTAAAGGAATTGAACGTTGATCATAGGTATGACTTGGTCGGATAATTGTAATCGGAAATCCTGCATCGCGATACTGCTTCATTAAATATTCTTCACATGCAATTTTATCTCTTGAGTATTTCCAATTTGGGTTTGATAAAGGTGTTCCTTCTGTAATTCGAAAATCTGACAAAGGTGTTTGATAGGCTGATGCCGAACTTATAAACATATATTGCTTTGTCTTATTTGCAAATAAGCGAAAATCACGTTGGACATGTTCAGGGACGAATGCTATAAAATCACAAACAACATCAAAGGCTAAGTCCTTGATTAGCTCAGCAATTTGCTCTTCATCGTTGATATCTCCATGAATTAAATGTAAGTTTTCTCCACTTAAATCGTGCTTTCTATGTCCACGGTTTAAAATATATACATCCCATCCCAAATCTAAAAGTTGTTCACTAATTGATAAACTTATGGTTCCTGTTCCTCCAATAAATAAAGCTTTCATACACGTTCCCCTTTCTAAAAAATGGTGCCACTTAAGTTGTGACACCATTTTATTATACTAGGAATTATAAACTTTTACAATGCATTGATTTCTTCTATTAAACAATCAAGATTCCCCTCAATATGGCTATAATCGTCCTGATTCGCTTCACCTTTAAACTGAAATGTTTCAACAAGATTCCACTTCATACGTGTACGTTCTATAATATCTTTCAATTCTTTGACGGTTCCGGGAACCCACCCATGGGAACCAAAACAATAGCTTAATCTATGGCTAATACGTTTGCGACCGATTTCTTCTAATGCGGCTGCGACCGGTGGAAACATATTATATTCATATGTCGGTGCAGCAACGATAATGGTTGCTGATGCAAGCGCTGACGTTAATACTTGCCCCAAGGAAGTCTCCGGAACTCGATGTGAATGGACTGTTAAGCCTTTATCTGTCAAGTATTTTTCTACATGATAAACAGCTTTTTCGGTCATTCCATACATGGACCCCCACAAAATCATAACTTCATCTTTTTTACCGTAATGCAAACTATAGTCAATATAACGTTTATATGCACCGATGATTGTTTGTATATTTTTTCGCCAAATCAATCCGTGCCCTGGAGCAATGACTTCAACAGGTAATGCTTCGGTCTTTTCAACCGCTTTTTTTACTTGTGAAGAAAACGTGGCCATGACATTTGAAAAATATCTTAGCCCTTCTTCTTCAAAGAAGGGATCTTCATCTGCATTAAAGTGATCATCAAATGTATGTCCGTCAAATATTCCAAAGGTTCCAAAAAGATCACATGGGAAAAGCGTTTTTGACTGCCTGTCAAATGTCATCATTGTCTCTGGCCAATGCACATTGGGAACTTCAGAAAATTCTAAAACACGTCCATTACCAAGGTCCAAGGAATCTCCATCTTTAACCACTGTAATATTTTCCTCGTGCTGATAAAAATGTTCAAGTAATGCCGCTGCTTTTTGAGTACATACAATTTCAAAATCTTCCGTTATTTTTTTAAAATCCTCAATCCATCCTGAATGATCCGGTTCCATATGGTTTATGACTAAATAATCGATGTCTTCCGGATTAATATCGATGTCATTAAGCATCTTAATCAGCGTTTCCGGAACACCATCCCATCCACAAACACCATCAATAATGGCTGTTTTTTCACCTTTAACAATATAGGAATTCACTGTTACACCTTTTGGGATTTCCCATATACCTTCAAATAAAATATCTTCAACAGCAACCGATAATTGGTAAATGCCGTTACTAACTTCAACTGGTTTCATATATATCTCTCCATTTCAATTTACTTCATTATTTTAAATAATAATGATTATTAACTGTATTATAGCTTATTTAATCTATAAATTCAAGGTTATGACGAAGAAAATTTGACATTCGACCATATAATGATATAATATACTGAGCGATAAAAACGAATATAGCTAAGATATCTATATTCGCTACCATAAGGAGGTTTATATGCCAGTATTAAAAAGTGAAAAACGCGACGAAAAACTGAACGGCAAACAACTTAGAAAAAACGGAACTATTCCTGCCATTCTATACGGAAAGAACTTAGAAAGTCCAGTTAAACTACAATTAAGCGAAAGTGATGCAATGCACTTTCTAAGAACAAACTCTGTCGGTGCACAGGTACAGTTAACTGTTAATGGCGAAGAACAATTAGCCATGTTAAAAGACGTTTCCCGTACAGTACTTACAAACAAAATTGAACACATTGATTTCCAAGCACTTACAGCAGGTGAGAAAGTTAAAGTTAGTGCACACATTAACTTCTTGAACCGTGAAAAAACACCGGTTGATTCTGTTATCAGTGAATACTTACAAGAAATCGAATACGAATCATTACCACAAGATCTAGTCGATCATATTGATGTCGATTTAGCCGGATTACAAATCGGTGATTCTATCCAAGTAAAAGATTTGGATATGTCCAAAAGTGAGAGTTACCATGTTATCACTCCTGAAGATTCAACAATTGTTGTTCTATCTGAAGCGAGAGAAGAAGTTATTGAAGACGAAGACGATGATGTTGATGCTGAAGTACCTGTTATCGGTGCTGAAGACGAAGAATAATTTCATTTCAAACAAAAAACAGCTGATTTTAATCAGCTGTTTTTTTCTCTTCTGCTATTTCGTCGATGCTCTTGATTTTAAGACGTGCTACACCTTTATAATCTTTTCGTGTGGGTATGAGCGCTTTGTTTTGCATTCGTTTTTTAGCCTCACCAATCGCTTTATCATACTGGGGAAGCCATTGCTCTTCTTCAATAAGCATTTCATCCGTCATTTGCCATATCTCCGGCGGATTACATACAGCTCCTACTAAAGGATCCATCATCATGGCTTGTCTTAATAATTGATCATCTCCATGAACGGCGGCTTCTACTGCCATGCGTTGCACCGAAATACTGGCATTACATACAGCTGCACAACCAAGCGGTAAATCGCCTACAATTGGAATATTAATGCCATTTGCGTCCACATATCCAGGCACTTCAACAATTGCATCTGTCGGTAAATTTGTTATGGTTCCATGATTAACCACATTAAAATGACCTCGATATACACGGCCGGTTTCTAGACCTTCAATAATATAGGAACCATGTTCTTCAGACCGTGTCGTATAATCATATACTTCCGGTTCGCCTGTCATCCAATTCGGAAAATCTGTTTCAAACCAATTGCGCCCTTCTGTACATACCCGAAGATATCCTCCGGTCTCCCCATTAATCCAATCACTTAAATCAATCCAATCCATAATTTCATCATCACGTTTTCGATACCAGGGCACATATTCACTGAGGTGTCCATTTGATTCTGTACTGTAATATCCAAATCGACGTAGCATATCAATACGTACTTTCTCAGTTTTACTATATTCTTCATGAGATTCAAATGCCTCAAGAAGCTTTCCTGTCATGTCTTCCCCTTTATATCGAACTTGAATATACCACGTTTGATGATTAATTCCTGCACAAATAATATCTAGCTCTGATTTTTTTACACCTAAAACATTAGCAATTTGTTGGTGTCCATGTTGTACGCCGTGGCATAGTCCTATTGTCTTCACTTTACCATATTTATTACATGCCCAAGTAATCATCGCGTTCGGATTTGCGTAATTTAACATGATGCAGTTCGGATTTGAAACTTCCCGTATATCTTTACAAAACTCTAATATTGCAGGTATGCCTCTTTGTCCATACATAATTCCACCTGCACATAATGTATCGCCGACACATTGATCAACACCATAACGCAGAGGTACATCAACATCTTTTTCAAATGCTTCTAAGCCACCAATTCGAACAACATTAACAACATAATCCGCTTTTTCTAAGGCTTTACGTCGATCTATTGTGGATTGAATACGAATAGTAAGATGATTCGCATCGATATCCCGCTGACATAATTGTGTAACCATTTCTAAATTATGTGCGTTAATATCTGTGAAAGCGATTTGCGTATCTTGTAACTCCTCTACGGACAAAATATCTTTAAGTAATTTCCGTGTAAATCCAATACTGCCGGCCCCAATAAATGTAATTTTCACACTATAACCTCCATTCAAGTCTTTATTTTCAGTTTCAGTTTTAGTGTATAACACCTAAGCCATAAAGGTTATAAAAATTATTGGAACCCCTGTAATATAGGTATACTATTCTGACATTTCATGCCCATGACGTTTACCTTTTGATTTACGATAAGCCCCCGGCGTCGTAGAATACCTGTCTTTAAATAGTTTGATAAAATACTGTCGACTATTCAATCCAATCATATCAGATATTTCCATCATTGTATAATCCGTTTCAATTAAAAACATTGCCGCTTTTTCTAACCGAAAGCGATTCAAATATTCAATTATGGTTAAGTCCATCTGTTCTTTAAACAAGCGTTGCAGATAATTTTCATTTAAATTAACATGTCGTGCTAACTGAACAATCTTTATATCTTCGTCATAGTGCTGGTGTAAATATTCTACAGCTTTATATACATGAGATTCACTCCCATTCTTTGCATAGGCAATCGTATCTTTCCATAAATATGCAATATCAATTAACAGTTGAAAATGCAATAATTGAATGTAGAGAGATTTTTTTCGATAACTACAATCTAAATAGTAGATTAATTTCTTTAATGTGGAATAAACCATGTCTGTATCATGCAAAACACTATATGAAAATTCATGTTCAAAAAAATCCAATAAATCGGCTTCTTCAATGAGAATATGTTTTAAGTCAAGCGGACTATCTAAATCGTGAACAAAGCCAAACTCAAGATTCAGCATCCGGCAACTTCTGTTTTTAGGTACAAGTAAACGATGTGATACATTCGCATCAATCAAAATAAACTGTCCTTTTGTTAATCCAACGCGCTTATTTTCGATTTCTATATGACATTTTCCTGCAATGACATACATGACTTCAATGCTAGAATGACTATGTAATGATGGCATTTGATATCCTTGCCAGGTCTTGTAATAATATGCTTTTGTTGATAGAACATAATTCGACTCTTTCCATCGTGAATTAAATAAGCTATTTTTGTCCATAAGTACCTCGTCATTTATTATAATAGATGATGTTCATTCTTATGCGCACGTCCACAATACTTGCAATAACGCGGCGCAACCTGTTCAAATGCTGCATCATCGGATAAATCTTTATTGCTGTAATCTCGACTAATATGTCCATCGGTCAACTCAATAACTCGATCTGTTTTTGCAGCAATATGATCATTATGGGTAACTATAATAAGGGTTGTTCCAAACTCTTTATTGATCTCACGAAACAATCCATATACTTGTTCTGTTGATTCTGTATCCAGATTACCTGTTGGTTCATCACCAAGCAATATAGCCGGCTCATTGATTAATGCCCTCGCTATGGCTACACGCTGTTGTTGCCCACCAGATAAATTCGTTGCTTTATTATTCATAAATTTTGATAAACCGACCAAATCCAACAATTCTTTTGCTCGATCAGCACGTTTATTATGGCTTTTGCCGGCTTTAATCCATGTTGGAATTAAGACATTTTCTAAAGCTGTAAATTCAGGTAATAAATGGTGAAACTGAAAAATAAAGCCTAAATTTTCATTTCGAAAAATCGCAAGTTCATCTTCATTCATTTGTCCGAATTCAATCCCGTTAAATATAATCTCACCACCCGTTGGTTGGTCTAAAGCACCTAAAACATTTAACAAGGTTGATTTTCCAGACCCGGAATAACCAATAATACTTGTAAATTCTCCCTCAGCTATAGAAAAATTAAGTTCATGCAATACTTTGGTTCGAATGACTGTTCCATAAACTTTTGATAAATCTTTCGCTTGTAATAAAACATTTTGTTCATCCATTTCGAATCACCTCCACTGCATTTAATCGTGCCGTTTTTCTGGCTGGAATAGCTGCTGCTATGGTACTTGAAATCACCGCAATGCCTCCAATAATAAGTATACTTGTAAACTCTATTGAAAGTGGGAATAAAGGAACACCTGTACCAATAGACGTTCCATACAAGAAGCCATAAATAAGAACCATTCCAAATCCGGCACCTAGAAGGGCTCCTAAAAATCCAAGTAAGGCTCCTTGCAATAAGAAAATACGACTTGCATGTTTATTTTTGGTTCCCATAGCTTTTAGTATTCCCAGTTGTTTTGATTTTTGTACAACCGAGACAGCTAAAACACTAGCTATACCTAAGGTAATCGCCAACAGAACAAATACCTGTATCATAATGGATGAAGAACTTTGGCTTCTAAGGGCCGATAATAGGGAACTGTTACTTTGAATCCAGTTATCTACACGAACATTAACCAATCGTCCATCAAGTTCTTCCGCAATAATCTCTGCATCAAAGATTTCATCGATTTGCATTTCAATTTTAGAAATCTTATTTCCTAAACCTAATATTTTTTGGGCTTGTTTAATGTCCAAAATGACCCATGTATTATTACTTGCCGAATTCCCTAAATCAAAAATTCCGGCAATCGAATAATTTTGAACAATACCATTAGGTAGCGATAGTCGTATAACATCTTCTGTTGATATCGAATATTCATCAGCAATTCCTCGGCCTATTAATACTTGATTTCCACTCAAGGAAGTCAGTCTGACGTCTAATCGATTAATAATATTGTAAATTTCATCTGCCTGGTCTAATTCAATACCTTTCAACTGAATCGGAACCGCTTCAGCGTTAGTAATAATAAAACCATTCCCCTCGACAAGGGGTGAAATGGCTGCAATATCCTCCCGACTGCCGATGATTTCTATCATACTGTCCCACTCTAATAAATTCGTCGCCGTATCAAAATCCGATTTTCCTTCAATCCATATGTGCGAACTGTTTCCAACCGTCTGATTGACCAGATCTTCTTGCAAACCAGTGATTAATGTGTTCAAAAAAACTTGTACAGCCACTCCAACAGCAATTCCTAATAAAATGAACACTGTTTGACCACGCCCTTCTTTTAAAAACCGTAATGCCACCTTGAGTTCAAATAGCATCAGTCATCAACTCTTTTCTCTATGTCAGTCATCATTGCTTCTATTTTCACAATATCACCAGGTACAAGGTCTTTGGGTTCGATAATTACTTCACCGGCGTCTAATCCGTCAAGTACATAGATCATTTGTTTATTTTGATTTTGAATAATAATCGATCTTGAAAATACCACACCCTCATTATCAACCATGAGGACGGCGGTATCCTCTTTATTGTAAATATATTCTCCAGGAACAAGTACAACATCATCATATTCAACAGTTGTAACATCGACTTTTACTGACATATTTCGGATAAAAGCATCTTTACCTTCAGCAATTTCAATCTTCACACTAATAGTTCCTGTATCACGATTAATGCTCGGATTAAATTCCACAATCTCTCCTTGATACTGATTATCCGGGTAGGATTCTGCCGTTAAAACAGCTGTTTGGCCCAATTGAACTTTTCCAATATATTTTTCATCAATATCTACCCAAACAACTTTCTGATCGACCGATCCGATTTTTATTAATTCTTGTGCAGATTGAATATAATCCCCCGAGTTCACGTATGTTTCTAGAACAATGGCATCATAAGGACTATAAACACTATATTTATCAAGCTCCGTTTTTTGCTGGTCCAAATTCATCTTGGCAACATCAACAGATGCTTTTAATTCTTGGCTAGCAAAGGTCGGATTGTTCATCGCTTTTAGAGAGGCTTGTGCAACTTCAATAGTATTTTGGATTCGTTCTTCCTCATGTTTAAGTTCTTCCAGCTCAGATAAGGCAATAATACCTTCATTATATAATTCTTGCATTTTTTGAAGTTCCAATTCAAGTTGCCTTAAAGTCAGTTTATATCCTTCCATCTCCACTTCTTTGGTTTGTCGTTGTTCTTGCACATTTGTTGAGGATGCATTGTAGTTAACAAGGGAGTCTTTATATCTTGCTTCCGCTAAGGTTACACTACCTTCTAAGTCTTGATAAAGTTTTTTGGCATCAGAATCATCAAATTGAGCGATTATTTGTCCGACTTCTATTCGATCGCCTTCTTTCACATTCAATGTATGGATTCTTCCTGATATTTCTGCTTGAACAGTCGACTCCACCTCATATTCAACATATCCAATCGCGCTAACAACTTCTTCGTAGTTTCCTTTACCTATTGTATATCCTGCCACTTGCTTTGGTTTTTGTTGAAATATAAAAAATATAATTCCACTAATGATAATAGCCACTATGATTAATCCAATGATGATTTTTCTTTTCATAAATGTCCTCCTTATCCCTCAACGTCTCTTGATAAGACTCATTATATCACTAATTGTGATATTTTGTAAACCAATATTTTTTTTTACACTTAATCGCCTACAAAAAAATTGCTGCACTCATTATGAAGTGCAACAATCAAGCTCATTAATATATATTTTCATTATTTATATATTGCCATCTAAGGAAAGTATTTTACTATAAAGTTCCGGACGTCGGTCTCTAAATACACCCCACTCAATCCGTTGATGTGCTAGTTCATCCAGATCAAACGTTGCCATCAGAATTTCTTCCTGATCTCGACCGGCTTGTCGAATCACTTCTCCGGTTCCGTCGGTTATGAACGACGTTCCATAAAAAGTGATGGTTGAATCTTCGATTTGTTCTTGACCAATACGGTTTGACGCAATGATCGGAACAAGATTACTTGCTGAATGCCCGGTCATACAACGCTGCCAATGCTTACTAGAGTCAACAGAGGGATCTTCAGGTTCAGAACCAATTGCTGTCGGATAAAATATGAGTTCTGCTCCCATTAAGACCATGATTCTAGCGGCTTCAGGAAACCATTGATCCCAACATATTCCAACACCAATCTTTCCATACTTTGTTTTCCATACTTTAAATCCGGTATCTCCAGGACTAAAATAATACTTTTCTTCATAACCTGGCCCATCCGGTATATGACTTTTCCTATAGACATCTAAAAGCGAACCATCTGCGTCAATAACAATCAAGGAATTATAACGTGCATTATTTTTACGTTCATAAAAACTAATGGGTAATACCACCTTTAGTTCTTTAGCAATCGATTTAAAATGACGAATGGCAAGATTATCTTCGACACTTGTCGAAAATTGATAATAATTCGGGTTTTCCTTTTGACAAAAATAGAGTGTTTCAAAAAGTTCTTGCAACAAAATGATTTGCCCACCTTCATCAGCTGCTTGACGTACAAATTTTTCAGCTTTTTGAATGTTTGCATTAATATGATCTGTGCATGACATCTGTATCGCTGCTACAGTTACTTTACGCATTTTTCTTCACCTCTCTTGGAATTTGCTGAGTAATGCAATGAACATTACCCCCTTCTTTAATTAACGCCATTCCATCAACTGTTACAATTTTTCGTTCAAGAAAAATTGTGCTTAATTTTTGAACAGCTTTTTGATCATTTTCAATGGCATCTCCACCAAAGATCGGTAAAATCAATCCACCGTTAACTAGATAAAAGTTTAGATAGCTTAATGTAAGTCTTTTCCCATTATAATATCGAACAGGAGGTCCTTCTATTTCAATAACATGAATTCTTCGCCCCTTAGCGTCAACAGCCGCATTTAATGTCTCAATGGCCTCTTGGCTCCGTTTGTAATTGGGATCGGATACATCATAACATGTCTGGAGAATAATCGTTTGCGGTTTAGCAAAACAGGCTATGTTATCAATATGTCCATCCGTTTCATCTCCATATAAGCCTTTATTAAGCCATATAATTCGACTGATTCCCAATCGTTCTTCCAATATTTTCTCAATTGCAAATTGATTCAAGCGGGGATTTCTATTTGAATTTAACAAACATTCCCGCGTTGTCAATAGCGTTCCTTCTCCATCGACATGAATTGATCCGCCTTCTAGTACAAGATTAACATCCATGCTTGGGTACCCTAATGCCTGATTCACCCGAATTGCCACTTGGTTATCCAATGTAAAATCCGGATATTTCTCTCCCCATGCATTAAATTCCCAATTTATACCCACAAGTTTTTCCTCGGATAAATCAAATATATAGGTTGGACCATTATCCCTTACCCATGCATCGTCATGACAAATATTCAACCAATGCACATGCTCAGGGCAATACAATTTTGCAATGGGCATTGTTTCCTCGTCGACCAGAACATATACTGGTTCAAACTTAGCGATTGCTTGAATGACTTCACTGTATCCCTGACAAACTTCTTCATAGTTGTCCGGCCAAATCATTGATGCCTTAACAGGCCAACTGATAAGTGTTGCAAAATGATCTTCCCATTCTGCAGGCATTCTATATGATGACTTCATTGTTTTATCTCCTTATTCAAAGCATATTTTACGCGTATTCCAATTGTTTTACCGGAAAATCCTCCTATGCCACCCAGAATTGAAGCTAAAGAGACCGTAATGAGTATCCAGCGTCCATCAACAACAGCAAACAAAGCATCTCCAATAAAAAATTTTGATATAATTAGGGATGTTAAGACCGTAAATCCAGCATATGTCATTCCTAGCGCGATTCCACGAAAGGATTTGTTTATAAATAAACTTCCAATAAGCTCTGCAGCTAATCCTGTAATTAAAATGGCTATTCCCATATAAATTGTTACCATACTTAATATACCTGCTAGCACAACATTGATTTTCAAAACGATATGTCTTGTTGGGAATAAATAAACCATTGCACTCATAATCAAAGAAATATAAGCGCCCATAAGCAAATATTTTGTTCCTGGTATAGGAAAAAATCGACTTAAAAAAACAACAAAAGCGCCTCCGGCAATTAATAATGCTACGGACATACCGATGTGGGTGATTTCACTTGTGTTCTGATGAACTTTTTCTTGCTCAGTCATCTCAATCCTCCAATCTATCTTCTTTTATTATACACGCTATATAAATAATTTTCTATACGAAGTTAATAACTTTATTCATATATGTTTAATATGTGATTGACAAACAACTAAATATAAACTATGATATAACATATCAATTTGAAAAGGAGGATTTTTATGCGGATTTCAGCAAAAGGTCGTTATGCCATTGCTGCTACAATATATTTAGCTAAACGCTATGCAAACGATGAATACATTACTGTTATTAGTATCTCAGAGGACTTAGATATATCCAAAATATACCTCGAACAAGTTTTTTCTTTACTAAAGCAAGGAGAAATTGTCACTTCCGTAAAAGGATCACAAGGTGGTTATAAGCTAACACGTCACCCGAATCAAATTACAGTCTGTGATATTTTATCCCCCATAGAAGCCGCTTTATTTGAAACAACCAAAGAATCTGTTCGTAAGCATGCAGCCCATATAGAACAAGCAGCTCAGAACTTAATTTACTTACCGCTTGATCACACTATTCAAAGTTTTTTTAAGCAAGTAACCCTTGAAAATTTATTGCTTGAGGCTGATAAATTCAACGGCGAAAACGGATATATGTTTTATATATAATTCTTATTATAAGAGGAGCTCACTTCATGAAATACATTAGTTTTGACACACTACGGACCTACGATTTTAACGGTATTCATTTTCTAAAACCTGATTTATATTTAAAAGAAATCGAATCTGTTCGTAGTGCCGATTGGATCCTATTCCCTCCATATTGGCAAGTAAACGCCCTCGTTTATGGGCTACAAAAAAAGATTTTTCCAAGTCTTGCAACCTACCACTTAGGTCATAATAAAATCGAAATGACACGGGTACTCATGACTTCATTTCCTGATTTTGTTCCATATACAGAGATATTAAGTAATACTGAGTATAATCAAGAGTTTATACTTACATATTTTGATTATCCCTTTATTGCCAAGGAAGTCAAAAGTTCAATGGGCCAAGGCGTTTATAAAATTGATAATTACACGGATTTTAAGAATTATTGCGCTCTGACAGAAACATTGTATATACAAGAATACTTGCCAATTGACCGTGATATGCGTATTATTTTTATTGGCGATCAAGTAGTTAGCTCCTATTGGCGTATTGCTTCAAAAGATAACTTCAAAAATAATGTTGCTCAAGGTGGCGAGATATCCTATGATGCCATTCCGCTTGAAGCTATTCGAATCGTATCACAAATCGCAATTTCTTTAGGTATCAATCATGCAGGTTTTGATGTCGCTTATGTTGATGGAAAATACTACATTTTTGAGTTCAATGTTATGTTTGGTACACAGGGTTTAATTGATAAAAAAATTCCATACGGCTCAATTGTACTTGATTACCTCAACCGTATGGAACTAGTTACAAGCTCATTAAAATAATATAACCCACGAATGAAACGAGTGTTCCATAAACGAGCATTTGACTAAAAAATTCAGCCTCTCTTTGGTCGCTAATATAAAGCGGTAAAATATAGGGTGGCGGAAGTAGTAAAAATGCAATAAACGAAATAACAAACATTGGTTCCGTAATACCGGAAACAACTAAAGATAAATATAAAGTCAATGCACCAAATATTCCCACCAAAAAAGTTCTTCCTCCTACATAGGCAAGAACTTTTTTGCTACCCATAGATCTAAATGTCATAGAATAGCCGATAACAATAAGTATGAGCGGTGATGTCAATGGTGTAATCATGCTTATAGTGGCATAAACGCCTGCACCAAATAGAGTATTACCAAAGGGCACATATATATTTGTCAAATTAAATACAACACCTATAAATATTGCAATAATGGTTGGTGTTTTTAAAAAAGCTACCATTGTCTTTTTTAAATCGAATGTATTAATCCCTTTGTTTTCAAGAAGGGGGACATATACAAACCAAATGAAAATCTCATGTCCAAAACCGATCAACATAATCGTCGGGAGTTGCTCAACACCCCATATAGCACTATATAAACCAACACCAATCATTCCGAATTCAAATCCGGTGAAAAATCCAGCTGTAAATCGTTCAGGAAAAAGAGTCGATAGCTTTCGATTTAGAAATTCACCAATTCCATACAATAGACTACACAAGAAAAAAACGAAAATAAAAATCCATAAATAGCCCATTTGGAGTTTTGCTGTTGCAAAAGCACCAAACAAAACTGCAGGTAAAGCAATCTTTACAATAATTGTTTTTAATCCTTCAATCAGATTCTCATTAAAGAGATTTTTCTTACGGGAAAAAACACCTATTCCAATCAAAAGGACAATTGGAAATAGGCGTTCGATTAATTGCATCATAGATTCTCCCACCCTAATTTTTTATAAATCGATAATATGGTAAACCGATCTCTGATGACTGGACCTTGTTTCATTGCATAAACGATTTGTTCTTTCGAATATTTCTTACGAATATGCGGAATCAATTTTTGATAATCATTAATCACTTTTTCATATTCCAAGGCCTTTTCTATCGTCATCAATAGGTCGTTGACTTGGTCTGAATCTAGCTGGTAGAGTTTCTTAACCTTATCGATATTTTGATGTAGATCTTTATATAATTCCAGCACATAATCTGTTGCCATTCCAACTTTGATACCATGAAAATCAACCTTTTTTCCTTCTTCAATCGCTTTCATCTCTAAGGTATGGCTAATTAAGTGTTCCGCTCCGGATGCCGGTCTTGAATTTCCAACATAGTGCATATATATTCCTGATTGAATTAAACTCTCACAAATAAGCTCACCAAGTTCTTGCTTTGTATCCGTTTTATAACTTAATCCTTCTTGGGATATGCTTAAATTCTCTGACAGATTATCGATATAGGCATACAAATTTCTATAAATCATCGGGCAAAAATACTCGCCATGAAGAATGTGACTCACCTTCCAATCAGTTAAGGCCGTTATCTTTCCTAGTAAATCTCCTAAGCCAGCCACAATCATATCTGACGGAGCATGATTAATCACATCTTTTTGTCCATATATACGCTTTGCAACATGGCAATAAAAGGTTTTCTTAAATCCATCCACAAGTATGGGCGATGCCGTTGACGCATATCCATCCATAGACGGCGCAGACATAACAATCCAGTAGGGAATATTTAAACGATAGCTTACATAGCGGCACAAATCATTAAGGGTTCCTGAACCAATACCAACAATTAATCGAGTTGCTTGTGTTGTCTGTAAAATAATCTCACCTACTCCTTGCTCATCCGGCAATAGGTCATCTAAACGTTTCAGCCTAAAGACGCTGTATCCTACCGCTTCTAATTCTTGAATAAATAACTGATAAGCTTTAGATACAGGCAAATCGGTAACAAATAAAATTTCTTCGGTTTTATACTCTTTTAAATCCTCTAAAACACCTTCTATTATTTTTTCTTCAACACGGATGGATTCAATAATATCTTTGTGCTCTTTTCCACATTCACATAACATATTCTGGCTCCCTTCTAAAACAATATAATTCCAACAATTCCTGCGCCGACAATAAAAAAAATCGGATGAATCTTAATCTTCATAACTGCAATAATAAACACGCTAAAAATTAACAGACTTTTCCATTCAAAAAAATCTAATAATTGGCCTCTTGCATAAACGGTTGGTATCTTTATAATAGTTACTTTACTGATTGCAATCAATGCAGAACCGATAATTCCAATGACTACCGGGCGTATTCCTTGAAGAACACCTTGAACTATGGGCTGTTCGTTAAAGCCTTTTAAAAAATTTGCAATGACGTATATAATCAGCAAGGAGGGTAATACCATACCTGTGGTTGCAACAATGGAACCCATAAATCCATATTGGCTTAGTCCGACATAAGTAGCCATATTGACACCTATTGGGCCTGGTGTTGACTCGCTAATTGCAATCATATCCGCAAACATTTTTTCATCGACCCACCCATAGCGTTCAGAATAATTTTGTAATAATGGCAATGCCGCTAATCCTCCACCAATGGTAAATAGCCCTACTTTGAAAAAAGTAAAAAAGAGATGTAAAAAATTAGTCAAGATTCTTTCCCTCTCTTTCTTCTCTTTTTCCAAGTGATTGAATAATAACACCCAAGATAGCTCCCATTAAAATCACATAAACCGGCGTAATACCAATGAATGCAACTAAGATTAGTCCTAAAATCATAAGAAAATAGTCCGATTTCTGTTTCAAAACTTTTTGTCCCATCTTTATAACTGCCGATAATATAAGTGCTAACACCATAATTCGAATACCCATAAATGCTTTTTCAACATAAGGATTCTCTCTATAGGCACCAATAAAATGAGCAAGTAATGATATAATAATCCAAGACGGTGTTACCATACCTAGTGTTGCAACAATTCCACCTAAGAAACCTTTTTGTTTAACGCCAATAAAGGTTGCCGTATTCACAGCAATAATCCCCGGAGTTGATTGTCCAATCGCATAATAATTAATAACTTCCTCGTCCGTTGCCCATCCATACTTTTCAACAACTTCTTTATGAATAAGAGGAAGCATTGCATAGCCTCCTCCTATTGTAAACAGACCAATCCTCAAAAATGCAAAATACAATTGTATTAACGATCGATCAATAACTTTCATTTACTCGTCTTCTTCCTCTGTCATGTGTTGATGATAAATATATTTTGTTGCATTTTCTTCAACTAACCGTTTTGCAAACGCATCTAAATCAATTGAGCCTTCATCAGCTTTTTCACGGCTACGCACACTTACACAAGTGTTTTCTTCCTCTTCTTGTCCGATAATCGCTAAATATGGAAGACGTTCAAGTCGGGCTTCACGAATCTTATATCCGATTTTTTCTGCTCGCATATCGATATCTATACGTAATCCCATACTTCTAAGTTTTTTTGCAACCTTTTGAGCATAGTCATGATTTTTCTCAGAAATCGGCAACAACTTCACCTGAGTTGGCGCCATCCACAGCGGAAATGCACCTGCATATTTTTCGATAAGCATTGCTAAGGTTCTTTCATAACAGCCAATAGAACTTCGATGAATTATGAACGGACGTTTCTTGATATTATCTTTGTCAACATAGCTCATATCAAAACGTTCTGCCAAAGCAAAGTCGATTTGAATGGTCAATAATGTGTCTTCTTTACCATGAACATTTCTAAATTGAACATCTAACTTGGGACCATAAAATGCAGCTTCACCATCAGCCTCATAATAGTCCAATCCAATATTATTCAATATGTCACGCATACTGTCTTGTGTCGATTCCCAAGCCTCCGGATTATCAATGTATTTGTCTGTACGCTCCGCATCCCACTTAGAGAAGCGATACCACACATCATCTTCAATTCCAAGTGCTCGCATAATCTCTTGCAAAAGTTCAACAACACTTGTAAACTCTTGCTCGACTTGGTTTGGTGTGCAAATAATGTGGGCATCGGATAAGGTGAATTGGCGAAGACGAATTAATCCATGCATCTCACCGGAAGATTCATTTCTAAACAATGTCGATGTTTCAGATAAACGCACAGGTAAATCACGATAACTATGTTGTGTCGCTTTGTAAATAACATATTGGAATGGACAAGTCATCGGTCGCAATGCATAAATTTCGCCTTCTTTTTCTTCATCACCCATTATAAACATACCATCTTTATAATGATCCCAGTGACCGGAAATCTTAAAAAGATCCGATTTGGCCATCATGGGTGTTTTTGTAAATTCATAACCCCAATTTTCTTCAATATCTTCAACATAACGCTGTAAAATTTGCAAAATCTTTGCACCTTTGGGCATAATAAGGGGTAGTCCTTGACCAACAATGTCCGAGGTTGTGAATATATCTAGTTCACGGCCTAATTTATTATGATCTCTTTTTTTCGCTTCAGCTAGCTGATTCAAATAATCTTTTAAATCAGATTTACGGCTAAACGCTGTTCCATAAATTCTAGACAACATTTTATTACGTTCATCACCACGCCAATAGGCACCTGCTGTACTTAATAATGCATATGCTTGAACCGCTTTTGTATTCATTAAGTGAGGTCCTGCACATAAATCAACAAATTCGCCTTGTCTATAAAATGAAATAATGGCATCTTCAGGCAATTCATTAATCAGTTCTACTTTATAAGATTCACCTTTTTCTTCCATCAATGTAATCGCTTCGTTACGGGGAAGTTCAAAACGTTCGATGTCTTGTTTTTCTTTAATAATTTTTTTCATTTCGGCTTCGATTGCTTTTAATTGATCATCTTTTAATGCCGATTCCGTTTCGAAATCATAGTAAAATCCTGTATCAATAGCAGGTCCAATCGCAAGCTTGACACTTGGATATAAACGTTTTACCGCTTGTGCCATGATGTGGGATGCTGTATGACGGTAGGCACGTTTTCCAGCTTCATCATTAAATGTTAATATATTGAGTTCCGCATCTTCCGAAATCACTGTGCGCAAATCAACCACTTCATTATTTAACTCTGCAGCACATGCTACACGTGCTAAACCTTCACTAATATCTGTTGCAATATCAATAATTGCTTTTGCTTCATTGTATTCTTTAACAGAACCGTCTTTTAATGTTATTTTCATTCAAATACCTTCTTTCTATTCTTTAATACACTTACATACTTGGCATCTGTATACAAAATATGATTAGATACCCATTCTAATAGAAACTCTGAAAGATCTTGAATAACACCTTCTTGTTTCAAATCCAAATCTTCCGTTAATGTTTCTTTCACTTTTAAAACGAATGCATCATGTTCTTTTTGATGGGCTTCTAAATCTATGTATCCAGAACTTTCCAGTAATTTTTCTTCTTCTTCAAAATGATAAACCGTATAATCTTCTAATTCTTTTAAAACTGCATAGACCTCATCATAGCAATCAATCCCTTCTTTTACATCTTTCTCAAGTGTATTCACTTGATCAATCAAATAAAACAATTGCTTATGTTGTTCATCCACTTCTGTAATGTTAAAGGCAAATCGATCATTCCATAACATAATTTTTCCTCCTAAAATATTAGATCAAATTAAAAAACGCCTCTTGCATAAATATGCAAGGGGCGAGATATTCCCGCGGTTCCACCCTAATTGTTGAAAACCACTTCATTGAAACTATAACGCGTTACCGTACCGGATTAGGGTCTCTCAGAGTTAGTCTTCACATATTTTGTCATGAGAAACGTCTCAACAATTCGTTTCCTCTCTGTCAAGCGCCATATGTTACTCGTCTCGTCGTCGATTTAAGATATTATATTAATTATAACAAAACAAAAGCGTTTGTCAATTGCTTATTTTGAAATTATTTCATTCGCTTTATCTCTTCATACTTCTTTAAAATTATATGTCCATATGAATCTTTGGCTTCTAATGCATCTTCCAAAGATGAATACTTGAATGTACTGTATCCCGGATATGCCCATCTTCCACCCAAATCTTCAAAATAAGGCGCTATTCCCCTTGTGACATAATCAAATCTTGGATCTACAACTTCTTTTACCAATGCTTCTTTAGATGCATATGCCTTTAAATGTTGTATTGTTGCCTGCACGCCTTGTTTCGGGTGTTCAAAAACAACGGCTACTGCTCTTCCTTCTGGCGTCCAAAAAGTTGTTATTCCTTTTTTATATTCCTTTATAACAACTGTTTCCGGGTCATATTCTGCACCGGTCACCCCTAATCCAGTATAATTATTCCATTCAGGTAGTGCTGAACCTCCATATTTAAAAAAACCAGTTTCATGACAAGCTTGAGCAAAGGCAATGTCACCTCGAACGCCTTCAGCTCGCCCTTCATCAATCCATAGTTGTGCAAATTCTGTTACTGAAATGTTAATCTTAGGATTTGGATTTTTACTTAATAGATAAGCTGCTAGCTGATGGGCTGTGGCTTCTGACTCACCCATTATTGGCGTCAATGTTATATTTTTTTCATCTTCATTTTCAATAAGCTCTTCAATAAGATCATCAAAGTTTTTTTCTGATGAATCATCATTCGTTGGTGTTTCACTAGGACCTTTGGTTTGATCTGCTTGAACCAATTTTCCTTCATCTATTAAATATCTGGATAAGGTACGTTCATCGTTGGCCAAGGGTGCATTGAGGGTATTGAAAACAATTTTTGCAACATAATTACGAGTAAATGTTTCTTGATCAAGTTCCTCTTTAAGTTCCTCGTCAATCATTCCTATGTTTAAAGCAAACTTAACAGCCTCTTCATACTGAAAGTCACCTTTTTTATCATCATAATTTAAAGCACGCAACATAAAGGTGACAAACATTTTTGCATCGACTTGTCGTTCCATTCCAAATAATTTTTCATCGACACCTTGTGTCAGTCCACGTTCATAAGCAAGATTAACATATTCAAATCCCCATGTCGGTACGTCAACAAAATAACTCGTGCTATCCTCTCGCTCTAAGACTTCTTCTTCGAGCCCAAGCATTCGCATCATCATAATCAAAGCTTCTAACCTTGATGGTTCTCTAGATAACTCAAATCCTTGATTTGTCCCCTTGAAAACACCTAATTTTTCAAGTTCTTGCGCTTCATAATAAAAGGATTGTTCAGCATCCACAAGTAAAGGCGTCGTATCCACCATACCGGAAACTTGTCCTATTAATAAAATTTGAATGCATAGTATACTCATAAAGGTTCTATAGCGTTTCAATGCTTTCATACCTGTTCTCCAATTCAATATAGATTAAAAGACTTATCAAAAGATAAGTCTTTTCTATAGTATATATTAATTTTTATAAAGCTTCAACCTCATTTACTAATTCATCCATAATTTCTTGAACCGATTGCATTTTTTCAACTTCCGGGACCCGGCTTCCTACAAAAAGAAGGCTATGATCCAAATCTCCGCTAACCGCATTAACCAAGGCTTCTGTTATACAAAAAGGCGTTGTCTTCGGATCACACTTATGAACACAATTGTAACACTTCGTGACCTTTATGCGTCCGTCTTTTTCAACGTGATCAAGCATGATATTTTTAAGGGCTCGTCCAGGCAATCCTACCGGACTTTGCATGATAACAACGTCTTCCGGTTTTGCATTGATATATGCCTGCTTAAAAGCATCTGATGCATCACATTCATAAGTTGCGACAAACCGTGTTGACATCTGTACCCCACTCGCACCTGCTTCTAAGGCTTTCACAATATCTTCCCCGTGAAAAATCCCACCGGCTGCAATAATTGGTATTTCTAATTTTTGCTTGTCTAAATAATCTTTTAACTCAGCTACAATTGTAAAAAGGTCTTGTGCTGTTCCATTTATAAGGTCTTCGCGTTTGAATCCAAGATGTCCTCCAGCTTCAGGTCCTTCTACGACAATCGCGTCCGGTTCTCGTTGAAATTTCTTGGCCCATCTACGCATAATCAACTCCGCTGCACGAAGGGATGAAACAATGGGAACAATCTTCGTTGTTGAATCTTCTACCAATTCAGGCAAATCTAAGGGCAATCCAGCACCAGATATGATTAAATCAACTTTTTCATCAACGGCAACTTTTACTAATTCAGCGTAATTTTTCATGGCAACCATGATATTCACCCCGATAATGCCTTTTGTGTTTTCTTTTGCTTTACGAATTTCATCACGGAATGCACGTAAATTCGCTTCAATCGTATTTATTGCAAAATCACTTTCTCGATAACCGCTTTGTGCTCCTGAAATAATCCCAATACCACCGGCATTGGCAACTGCGGAAGAAAGGCTCCAGCCGGATACACCAATCCCCATTCCACCTTGAATAATCGGAAGTCTTGCTGTCAAATCTTTTATCTTGAGTTCATTTAATTTCATAGGGTCTCCTTGCTTATTACTTTGATAGTCAAACTAAAATTAGTTTACCATAGGATATAAAAAAATACAAGATGTATTTTCGAAAACACATCTTGTAGTAACGATTACTATATAACTATTTTTCAATTAAAACAGCACGTACAAAACTTCCTTCGACACCCTTAATCTTAATCGGTAATGCAATTAATTCGTATTGGCCTTCAGGAATTTCTTTTAGTTCGAGGCCTTCTAAAATAATGATATCATCTTCAAGCAAGGAAATATGGGTCATATGATTTGACTGGGCACGCTCAATACCTAGGGTATCAATACCAACACCATTGATTTCTAGTGTTTTAAGAAGACGGGCTCCACTTTCATCAAGATAGACAAATTCATAGTCAAATCCTTGTGTTTTATCATAAAAGGAATTTCGTGTTTTAAATAATATAAAATCATCTTTTTGAATCTGTAAATCTTTGATATCATCTGCAGTAATTACATTGTTTTCTAAATACGTTAAATCAAAAACTTTACAAGGCGTTATCATCCGTCGTATGTCAAATGTATCTAACGTCTTACCATCTTTGATCATATGAAGTGGCATATCAATATGTGTGCCTGTATGTATGTTCAATGTCAGATTCGTCTCGTGAGCAACTCCTGTATTATGATCACCAATGACATCAAATATCGGTTTTTTGATTGATGCATCTTTATACACCATCATGTCCGGTTCTATTAGCATTGAAATATCATGAATTTGCATAAAATCCTCCTTTATTAAATCCGCTTTATTCATTCACCCAACGTCGCCCGTCTTTTTCAATCAAATCATCTGCCACTTTAGGACCATGTGATCCGGCTTCATAATTCGGAAAATCAGGACGCTCTTTTTTCCATGCATTTTGGATTGCATCAACAAAGCGCCAAGAATATTCAACTTCATCCCAACGTGTAAACAACGTTTTTTCACCTTTCATTGCATCCAGCAATAGTCGTTCATAGGCTTCAGGACTATTATATCCAACTTCACAATTTTGACAAAAATCCATTTTAACGGGAACGATATCATTGGTCTGTCCCGGTTTTTTTGCATTAAAGCGAAGAAAAACACCTTCCGTTGGTTGAATACGTATGATTAATTGATTGGGCGTCATTTCATCAAGTTCTTTTAAATAAAGTATTTTTGCTAGTGATTTAAACTGAATAACAACTTCTACCGTTTTCTCTTTTAAGCGCTTTCCTGTGCGTATATAAAAGGGTACTCCAGACCATCGGAAGTTTTCAATTTCCATCTTTAAGGCAATATATGTTTCTATATCTGAGTCAGGGTCCGTACGTCGCTCTTGTCGATAACCATTGAATCCCTTGTCTTCATTTGGACCATATTGTCCGCGAACGACATAATCATTCACTTCATCTTCCTCATAAATTTTAAGGCCTTTAAGAACTTTGACTTTTTCATCCCGAATGGATTCTGTATCTAATCGCACGGGTGGCTCCATTGCTGTTAGAGCTAATAATTGTAGCAGGTGATTTTGAAGCATATCTTTCATTGCACCCGCTTTTTCATAATATCCGCCTCGTTCTTCAACCGGCAATGTTTCTGTACTTGTAATCTGAATATGATCAATATACTTATTATTCCAAATTGGTTCAAAAAAAGCATTTGCAAAACGAATAACCATAATATTTTGAAGCATTTCTTTACCTAAATAATGATCAATTCGATAGATGTTTTCTTCTCCAAAAGCATGTGTTATGTGCTTACTTAATGCCTTTGCTGATTCTAAATCTTTACCAAAGGGCTTTTCAATAACAACACGTTTATAGCTTCCATTGTCACTGGCTAGTCCATATTCGTGCAATTTTTCGACAATAACACCAAAATATTCCGGACTCACAGCTAAATAAAACATTCGATTGCCCCGAGTCTCAAATTTATGTTCTAATTTGCACAAAGCTGTATCAAATTCAAGATATTCTTCAGTTCCGTCAAAATTTAAGCGATAATAAAATATTCTTGATTTCAAGTTCTTCCATATGCTTTCATCGTAGCTGTTTCGACTGAATTCTTTTAAAGCGACTTCTATTTCTTCAACAAAATCTTCCGTTGTTTTGTCACGACGTCCTACAGCAACCACAAAAAAATTATCCGGTAATTGTTTTTCTATAAGTAAGTTATATAAAGCAGGAACAAGCTTTCTTTTTGTTAAATCACCTGTCCCACCAAATATAACCATTGCATTTCCTAGTTCACTTATCATGGACGCATCTCCTTGTCTATTTGATTATTACATGATAATAATTATACACTATTCTTTATTTTCTGTGAAGTATATTCGCTTTCGCTCAATCATTTCATCAATGCGGTCTATATATATATCAATATTTTTCACATTCTCAACACGTTCAATTTGCCCTTTTTGATCACGAATTTTGGTTGATGCACCTGCGCCAAATGCAAAGATTGACGTTGCCTCTTCAATAATTTGCATATTATACATACAAGGTTGTCCGCTTGTGTATCCAATATTTTCATAGGATGCAACCATATTTTTTTGACGATATAGGTAATATGGTTTCATGTGCATCCGGTGGATTAAAAATTCGCGTGAGTAATCCAAAATTTCCTCCATCTCATTTCGGTTTGCTAAGGAATATGCTTCTTGATTTTCTTTGAGACGTGATGAATTTTTGATGGCTAATGTATGGACAGTCACTTCAGAAGGCATGAGTTTTTCTAGCGCTTTAAATGTCTGTTCAACATGTTCTATGTGTTCATTAGGCAATCCTAAAATTATGTCCATGTTTATTCTTTGAATACCTACTTTTCGGGCAAGATTGAATGCATCTTTTATAGCCTCAACTGAATGCTTTCTACCAATCAAGTCTAATGTTTCTTGGTTCATTGATTGCGGATTGATTGATATCCGTTGTACACCATATTTCTTGAGCACCATTAATTTCTCTTGAGTAATTGTATCCGGACGCCCCGCCTCAACTGTGATTTCTTGAAATTTATCCAAGGGAACGATTTGATGAATTGCCAACAATAAGTTTTCTAATTCTTTTGCCGACAGTGTCGTTGGCGTCCCACCTCCGATATATAAGGCCCTCAATGTATAGTTTTCATGAACGAGGGGAAGGATTTGATCAAGTTCTTTTTTTAGCGCCATTAGGTACTCTTGGTGTGTTTGCTGATATTTTTCTATACCGTTCGATGGAAAACTACAATACAAACACCGTGTCGGACAATAGGGTATTCCAAGGTATATGGATGCTAGTGGTCGCTTGGCAGTAGACGGTGCTTTTAAAAACTCTTCTTCATAAGCAGCAACTTCTAAGGCTAGACTTGCCATTTCAGGTGATAATTTGTAGTCATTGATTAAAATGGATTCAATCACTTCAAATTGGGAAAGAATGGTTAACTTTTCAGACAATGTATTTTTGATTTTGAAAACCAATTTTGTCGGTCGAATGCCTTGCAAAATTCCCCATGGTGGATAATATTGCGCCTCTTTGACTAATTGTTCAAATAGAGCCACCTTTATTTGTCGACGTAAATCATTATCTATTTGACGTCTATAGCTTGAACGGGTTTTTTCTAGCCGAATATAAAAAGAATCGTCATTTATTTCAATAGAAATATCTGAACGATCTTCTTTAGATGTTAACTCAATTGAATATTCCGGATAAAACACATGGATTAATACAATACATTCTTGAGGCAAATTATTAAATTTTGTTTTAGTAATGTATAGTTTTTTTATCTGCATTAATTATTCGTCCTCATCACTTCATAGACACCACTAATATTATTCAGTTTTTTGGTAATAATACTCAGTTGATTCGAGTTTTTAATTTCGATTGTAATATTAATTACTGATTCGTGGTTATTAGTTGTACGTGCATTCATATTACGTATAGGAACGCCTTCATCTGATAACACCTTTGAAACATCAACCAGCATTCCATTACGGTCTTCTGCCGTAATTTGAAGGTCTGCCTTGTAAACCATGTCTGATGCGACCTTTTCAATCATCTGCCATTCAGCATCAATTAAACGAGCACGCTCTTCATCGGTAAGATTAATAATGTTCACACAATCTGTCCGATGTATGGATATACCACGTCCACGTGTAACAAAACCAACAATTTCATCCCCTGGAACCGGCGTACAGCAACGGGAAAATCGTACCGCCAAATCTTCAATGCCTTTAACAATAATTCCGGATTTTGATTTTTTGGTTGTGACCTTTTCATTATTTGCATTCACTTCCTTTAAAATATCTTCAGGATGAACCTCTTCTTTATGATCTTTTAAATATTCATCATGTAATCGATTAATGATTTGGCCTTCTTTTAACCCTCCATGACCAACTGCTGCGCATACAGACTCCCAGTCTTTGAATCCATACTTACGAATGACTACTTTTTGATATTTAGGCGCCATAATTTCATGAAGCGGAAGACCTTTACCCTTTGCATATTTCTCAAGTAAATCTTTTCCTTTACTAATGTTTTCCTCTTTGAACTCTTTACGGAACCATTGATTAATTTTTGATTTGGCTTGAGAACTTTTCACAATATTTAGCCAATCTCGACTAGGGCCTTTTGAGTTTTGCGATGTTAAGATTTCGATGCGATCTCCATTTTTAATCTTCCGATCAAAGGTGACAATTTTACCATTTACCCTTGCGCCTACCATCTTGTTTCCGACAGCACTATGAATAAAATATGCAAAATCTATGGGTGTGCTTCCTTGTGGAAGATTAATAACATCACCTGTTGGTGTAAATGCATAAACTTGATCGCCATATACATCTAAATCTGACTTAAGAACATCCATAAATTCTTTGTTGTCAGACATATCTCTTTGCCATTCAAGTATTTGGCGTAACCAATTCAACTTTTGTTCTTCGCTTTTTTCCATTGATTGGGTTGTCGAACCTTCTTTATACTTCCAATGGGCTGCAATACCGAACTCAGCCGTACGATGCATATCATAGGTACGAATCTGCATTTCAAAGGGTTCACCTTCGGGGCCAATAAGCGTTGTATGTAAGGATTGATACATATTCGATTTTGGCATGGCAATATAATCTTTGAATCGACCCGGAACCGGTGTATATAACTCATGGATTATACCTAAAACACCATAACAGTCTTTAACGCTGCCTACAATAGCCCGGACTGCAAACAAATCATAAATCTGGTCGATTGTCTTGTTTTGGCTTACCATTTTTTTATATATACTAAAAAAGTGTTTAGGTCGACCGAATACTTCTGCTTCAATTCCAACTTCTTCAAGATTTAATTTAACTTTTTCAACAACATCTTCAATATAACGTTCACGATCTGAACGTTTTCTTCGAATTTTTTCAACGATATCGTAATAAGCATCCTTATCTAAATATCTTAATGCCAAGTCTTCCATTTCAACTTTTATCTTGCTAATACCCAGCCGATGTGCTAAAGGTGCATATATATCTAACGTTTCTTTGGCTTTTTCAACTTGTTTATGCTCAGGCATATATGTTAATGTACGCAAGTTATGCAGACGATCAGCCAACTTAATGAGTATTACCCGAATATCTTTAGCCATGGCTAAAAACATTTTCCGGTAATTTTCTGCTTGGATTTCTTCTTTGTCCGAGGTGTATGTAATCTGACTCAACTTTGTGACACCATCAACAAGCAAGGCAATTTCTTCATTAAATTCCCTTGCTATATCTTCCACAGTATAATCTGTGTCTTCCACAACGTCATGTAAGATTCCTGCAATAATGGATTCTTTATCGAGTTCAAGTTCTGCCAAAATATTAGCAACGGCGATCGGATGAATCAGATAGGGTTCTCCTGACTTGCGCAACTGATTTCCATGAGCAGATTCAGCCAATTTATAAGCTTTTTCTACTAACTCAAAATCCTCGGTTGGATGATATTTTTTTATTTTTTCGATTAATTCCTCAAAACTTTTTGCTGGCATATAATCATCACTTTCTTGTCTCATCATTTATGTATATTATGGCTATGCGCCTAAATCATTTATTAAAGTATTATACTCCATTATATTAACAATCGCTCTAAATTGCAAGGAACAAAGAGGCTTCGCCTCGTTATAAGTCGGTTGCTTTAGCAACTGGCTTTTCTTTTGTCCTTCTCTTGATTTATTTTATTTTTTTTGCTATAACATAATTGGTGATATTATGAGCAAACAAT
>Ga0334898_1000426_pt1 | contig 68089 bp, 64 predicted proteins | sample GraSluR3_MG_10_FD_207228 | JGI IMG/M metagenome (GOLD analysis project Ga0334898, IMG submission 207228) | Sludge microbial communities from methane-producing bioreactor in Wageningen University, Netherlands - Granular Sludge_3_08-R3 | ecosystem: Engineered > Bioreactor > Anaerobic >... | reverse complement strand
AAGTAGATTAATTATAAAGCAATTCGTCTTATTGACATTTTTTTCATCTGAGTTATAATGCTTGTGAATAAATTCACTTTTCAAGAATTTTAACCCAATGAGGAGGCAATTATGTCCACAATTGAGGCAATAGTAAAAGCGACCGTTGCAAAAAACGGAAGTTCTCGCGAGAATCTTCTGCCTATACTTCAGGAAATATCCAAAGAGGCAGGGTTTCTTTCCGAAGAAGCTATGAGTGCGGTTGCAAAAGCGCTGAATATATCGAGGGCTGATGTTTACGGGGTTGCCACTTTTTACTCTTTTCTTGATACTAAACCTCGCGGACTAAACGTAATCCGTATTTGCAAAACAATTTCCTGTTATATGCATAGTAAAGATGCTGTTGTTCGTGCTATTGAGGAAAAATTGAGAATCAAAATCGGCGAAACCACGCCGGATAATAAATTTACTCTTGTTCATACTAATTGCATCGGACAATGCCATGAGGGTCCTGCTATGCTTATAAATGATGATGTTTATACAAAGCTAACTCCCGAAAAGGCTATTTCAGCCATAGAAAAATATATATAATTAAGGGGTAAAAAAATATGGATATTGATAAAAAGAAAAAAATCGAGCAATACTCCAAAAAGGTTGACCTAATCTTTCAGGATTGTGAAATTAAACCTCTTGTTGATAAAATTCTGAATATGAAACCGAATGAGATAATAAATACCATAACCGATTCGGGTCTTAAAGGAAGAGGCGGCGCGGGATTTCCTACCGGTCTTAAGTGGAAAGGCGCTGCAGATACGTTTAGCGATATTAAATACGTTATCTGTAACGCGGATGAGGGTGAACCCGGCACTTTTAAAGACCGTCAAATTCTTCAGGATAAGGCTATGAAGGTTTTTATCGGTATGACTGCTTGCGCTAAAGCTATCGGCGCAAAAGAAGGGTTTATCTACATTCGCGGTGAATATAACTATCTTCTTCCTAAACTTGAGAAAGAACTCGGTGAGTTTAATAGAATTCTTAAAGATAAGGGGTTTGATTTTAATATAAAAATCCGCTCGGGTAGCGGCGCGTATGTCTGCGGTGAGGAAACGTCTCTTATCGAATCTATGGAGGGAAAACGCGGTGAGCCTCGTAATAAACCCCCATTCCCCGTTAAACAGGGTTATTTGAATATGCCTACGGTAGTTAATAACGTTGAAACTCTTGTTTATACGGTAATGGTTCTTAGAGATGGTCCTGATGAGTTCAAGAAACTCGGGACAAAGGACTCGCGCGGAGCAAAAGTTTTCTGTGTTTCGGGCGATGCTGCAATACAAGGTATCTTTGAGCTTGAACTCGGAATGCCTTTGCAGGAATTTGTCGATCTTTTCGGGGACGGGCACACTAAAGCCGTTCAGGTCGGCGGTTCATCGGGGCATTGCGTTCCTTATAAAAAATTCGGCGAAACCGTTATAGGTTTTGAGGGTATTCCCACCGGCGGTTCTATGATGCTTTTTAATAGCTCTCGTTCTATGTATCATGTTCTTCATAATTACTTGGAGTTTTTTGAGGAAGAATCGTGCGGACAGTGTGTCCCATGCAGGGTCGGAACTCAACAATTGTTGAAAGGAATAGAAGCCGTGAAAAAGGGCGAAAAACCCGCGTCATATTTAAACGAACTAATAAAACTTGCGGAAACTATGCGCGTTTCCGCGAAATGCGGGCTTGGTCAATCTGTCTCCAATCCTTTTATCTCAATTGTTGATAATTTCCGTGAAGAAATAATTTTCTAAGGAGCAAATAATGGCAAATATGGTAAATCTTAAAATAAACGACATTCCACTGAAAGTTTCCGAGGATACAACTTTATTAGAAGCTGCAAAAATGCTCAATATAAAAGTCCCGACTCTGTGTCAACACCCCGACCTGCTTCTTGCGGGAAATTGCCGAATTTGTGTTGTCGAGGTTAAAGGCTCAAGAACGCTTCAGGCATCTTGCTGCACTCCTGTTCGCGATGGTATGGATGTATTCACAAATACGCAGATGGTTCGACGCTCACGTCGCCATACTCTTTCCTTATTGCTGTCCGAACACAATAACGATTGTGTCAGATGCTATAAGAACGGTAATTGCGAATTACAGGCTCTTGCTATGGAATACGGTATTGAGGGGGAAACCTTTATCGATATTAGCGGCGACACGGCTATTGATATGTCTTCACCTTCCATTATGAAAGACGACAGCAAATGTATCAAATGCCAACGATGTGTGAGAACATGTCAGGAACTCCAACAGGTAAGCGCGCTTGCGGTTGCCCATAAAGGAAATTCCATTAAGCTGACAACATTTATGGAAAAACCTTTGCATTTTGTAGTATGCACAAACTGCGGGCAATGCGTTAACCGGTGTCCTACGGGCGCATTAATCGAAAAAAGCTATATTAGCGAGGTTTGGAATGCTTTAGATGACCCTGCCAAACACGTTGTTGTCCAGACAGCGCCCGCGGTTAGAGTTGCTTTAGGCGAAACTTTAGGTTATGACCCCGGCGAAAGAGTAACGGGCAAAATGGTTACCGCCCTGCGCCGTCTCGGATTTGATTCGGTCTTTGATACAAATTTTACGGCAGACCTTACCATTATGGAGGAAGGAACGGAGTTGCTTATGCGGTTAAAATCTGCACTTGCCGATAAAAACCCTGCCGCTTTACCGCAGTTTACCTCTTGTTCGCCGGGATGGATTAAATATATTGAACACGAATTCCCGGATATTCTTGATTATCTTTCAACTTGTAAATCTCCTCAACAGATGTTCGGCGCAATTGCCAAGACTTATTACGCTCAAAAATCCGGTATTGACCCTAAAGATATAATAGTTGTGTCCGTTATGCCCTGCACGGCTAAAAAATTTGAAGCAAACCGCCCTGAAATGAATTCAAGCGGGTATCAGGACGTTGACTACGTGATAACAACCCGCGAACTCGGTCGTATGATACGGGAGGCGGGTATAGACTTCAAGGAGCTTGAGGCTGGAGAATGCGACAGTCTTCTCGGAAAGCATACCGGAGCTGCGGTTATTTTCGGTGCAACCGGCGGAGTTATGGAGGCAGCGCTTCGCACCGCTTATGAAATTATTACGGGGCGTGAAGTGCCTTTTGATAATCTTAACATCACCCCCGTTCGCGGTATGGAGGGTGTAAGAGAAGCGACAATCAAAATCGAAGGATGCGTTCCGGACTGGAGTTTCCTTGAAGGTGCGGAATTAAAAGTTGCAATCGCTCACGGGCTTTCAAACGCAAGAAAGGTTACAAAACAAGTTGCGGAGGGAAAGTCCCCTTACCATTTTATTGAAATTATGGCATGTCCCGGGGGATGTATCGGGGGCGGCGGCCAACCTATCCCGACAAGTCTTGATATTAGACAGTTGCGTATGGATGCTATCTATAACGAAGATGGCGATTTGCCTCTGCGAAAATCCCATGAAAACCCGGAGATTACGCGTATTTACTCCGATTTCTTAGGAAAACCCCTAAGCCATAAATCACACGAGCTTTTGCATACCCATTACACAAAAAGGAAATGGTAATTTAGGGATTTCGCCGACGGAATGATAGAATTTGTTTTTTTGCGTTTTGATATTGAACTATCTAAATTTTCCAAAATATAAAAAATATAATTTAAAAGATTCTTATCTTGTAATACTTTTGGTTTTATGATATACTTTAATGCCATAATAAATTAGCGGAGAAAAATTAATGAAGAAAATATTTTTAGCATTGACGGCTATTTTGATTATATCTGTTAATTTGTATGCCCAGCAGGGTTCTCCTCAGGAAATGCCTCCGGGTATGCGGGAACGTATGGAAAGCGGAGGCGGTGATAGTTCCGGAGCTATTATACAGATAAAGGGCACTCTAATCGAAGGTCTAAGCGGTAATTTTTCCGCGACTTTTCAGGGAACACCGCTTCAGGATGTCATTCGTCTTTTCGCTATGCAGTCCGGTCTTAATATTATAGTTACGCCAAAAGTTCAGGCTACCATAACTGCAAATTTCAAGGATGCCCCAATAAAGGATGCATTTTATGCCATCCTTTCCGCAAACGGTTTATATTATCTTGAACAGGGAAATATAATTAAAATTCTGACGCTTAGCGAATATCAAAGCGACTTAAAAAAATCTTATTTGGTTACCCAAACCTACGATGCCTCAATAATTGACTTGGAAAATCTTGTAACGGTAATCCGTCCTTTCCTTACCCCGGGTATAGGTAATATTTCTTTAGATAAACAATCATCCAAGATTATAGTTACGGATGTGGAAGATAATTTTAAGCGAATAGAAAGGGTAATTAACGAGGTATCTTCCTTGCCGAAAATGGTGGAAATAGAAACCCGCATAGTTCAGGTTGCGCTTGAAGACGGTGACGAAATCGGTATAAGATGGGAGTATCTTGACCCGACGAAGGGTGGCTCGCTAAAAATCCAGCATCTGATGGGTCCCGATGGAGGATTTGGAACAGGAGCTTTTACAATCACCGGATTAAAAGAGTTCGATAATCTTACAACGCTAAATGCCGTTATTTCTTTGCTTGCCCAGTCTTATGACCTTAAAATTGTCGCAAAACCCCGTATTCTTGCTATGAACAGGGGTAGTGCCAGTATCCTTATAGGGGACAAAGTTCCTTACATAAAAAGTATTATCCGCGATTCGGCAACATCGGAGCAAACCTCGCAAATAGAGTTTGTGGATGTCGGTATCAAATTGGAAGTCAAGCCTACTATTACAATCAACAACGAGGTAAAAATCGAGGTGAAGGTTGAGCGAAGTTCGCATGAGTTTATTCCGATTACATCAACGGAAAACGCACCGAAGGTCATTACCACAGAAGTTATCAGCGAGGCTATTGTCCGCAACGAGGAAACCATAGTGATAGGCGGGCTAATCCGCACGGAAACTTACGAAAGGATTAGCGGAATACCGTTTTTAAGTCGAATTCCTGTGCTTAAATATCTGTTTTCACACACAAAGACGGAAACCAACCGCTCAGAGCTTTTGATTTTCCTTACTCCCCGCATTATTACGGACGGGAAAAGCAATATAAATTTAGGACATTATAACGAGGCTATTTTGAGGGAAGAGGGGTTTATTAAAGACTAAATTTTCGGATACTAATTGTGAGATTAATAAAGCGCAAAAAAATCAAATCATCCGTATCGGTTGTTGCCCTTGTTACCACCGCTATTTTGATGATTCTCGCGATTACTTTAACAAATATGGTTTTTTTCTCGATGATAACATCGGAACGCGAGGTGGAGATACAGCGTGCAAGATGGTTTTTAGAAGGGCGGGTTCAGGAATATTTTGACCAAATTATTCGCGGCAATGCAAACATTGAGTTCGGCAGACGCACCTTTGTTGAGGAAATTGAAGAAAAAGAACAGCCTTATGATTTTAATTTGTATGAAAAAGACGGCGCATTTTTTCTTCATGCCTCTATGCGATGGAAAAACCGGTATGCTACCGAACAGCTTATTCAATTTAACCGTCTGAATATCTTTGAATATGCGCTTTTTTTCAATGGTGATAAAGAAATGGTGTTAATGGATAACCTTATGGTAGTGGGGGATATAGGAGTAAAAGGTCGACTACGGATTATCAACACCCCCGATAACAGGTTCTTTTTATATGCATCCCCTCCTTCTTTTATACCCAGAATAGATTTTCCCGAAGCCTCTCCTGTTGTTTCTCCGATTTATTTCACCGAATCAATGAGCCGACTTCTTGAGATGTCATACCAAAGTTTCGATTATGAAAGACTTGAAATTCCTAATACTTCGGTTTTTAATCAAAGCGAAAGAATTAATCATCTTGAATTGCCGAGTTTTAATACTATTTGGAGAAGCTATTATCCTTACAGGGATACGGCGTGGTTTATTGATAATCCGTCTTTTTACACAACAAAACAGATAGCAAACCCACTTTCAAGCACCAAAGAGCTTATAGCAATAGGTAACGGGTACTCTACCTCATTCAGAGCAAATAGAAATGAAATCCAAAACGTATATATAAAAAGAACCGATAGCAGAAGACGTTTCCAAAGGGTAGAATCCTTGGATTATTCATACTTTTACGGTCCCCAGTCAAAAGACAGGTTTTTCAGGTTTGACAGGGGGCAGCTTACGCTTGTTGCCTCTTCGATGCCGATACCTTTAATGTTACCCGAAGAAAGTATCCAAATATTCAGGGAGATAGGGCTTACGGGAAGAAACTGGTCTGTAATATCACGTGATGAAAGAATAGAAGATTTATATTTTGATAATCCGGCACCCCGAAACAGGCTGTTAAATAATGTCGATTACCGATATTATTTTAACGACAAAGCAATAAGCCTGCAATCAAGAGCATTTTTTGAAAATCATACCTGGAGCTTGGGGCGCGGAGACGGGGCAAGAGTGTCTTATCCGATAGGAAAGCGTGGTAGTAGGACTTATATCTACGTCGGACAAGAGAGAACCATTGGTTTTTCGTCCTACGGAAATACCGTTGTATTCACAGACCCTCCCCCGTATGGAGTTGAAATCCGTTCAATAATTGACCCTCCCCAAGTTTACGCCCGAAAAAGCCCTCCATCATCGCGAGACGGCATTTTTATTGATACAATCGACAATGCCGTTGTCCTTGACCTGTCAAGAATACAAAATTATCCCCGAAACGGGGTAATTTTATCTACGCTACCGGTATTTGTTACGGGAAATGCAAGAGAACCGTTGGTTATTATATCCAGTGATTCCATTTATTTGGACAACATAAATCAGGATTATTCGGGCGAACCCGTTATGGTTATTTCGCGCGAGGGGGTTTGGGTTTACCGCAAATCGGACAGTTTGGGCGATGAAATGCTTAATAAAGTCGTTATCTATTCGCCTCTAAAAGGACTTTACACTATTACCGAAAACGGCAATTGGGGAAATTATCCTATCAACGTTTACGGGACTGTTGTTCTAAGCTATGAAAACCCCGAGGGCTCGGTTGATATCGACCTTATGGAAAAGAATTATATCTATTATCCGGGAATACTGAATTATATCAACAAAAAACCCTTTTCAATATTTCCATTGCCTATTGACATTGTATCCGTTCGCAGAAGGTAGTAAAAAACCGGTATTCTAAGAAATATTCCGGCAAAAACTTGACCTGTTTTGTATATCGAGGTAATATATATCATTATGATATACAGGGGGTTTCTATGAATTTAGAGAATATGGCGCTTGCTTTTCTAAATCAATCACCTATGACGGGGTATCAACTTAAAAAAATTATCGAAAAATCGACCGGACATTTCTTTAAGATGAGTTTCGGAAGTATTTACCCGTCTCTGCATCGTCTTAACACTCAGGGATTCCTTGAGATGCAGGAAACTACCGAAAACGGAAAAACCAAAAAGGTATATTCAATCACCCCCGCCGGAAAGGAAAAATTTATTGAGTGGCTTCGAATCCCGCCTGAAGTATCCCTAATAGAGGAAGAGTTTTTGGCAAAACTCAATTTTTTCGAGAATTTAACTCCAAAAGAAATCCGCCATTCAATCCATTCCTACTTAGAAAAACTGTCGGAACTCAAATGGAAGCTTGCGGAAATTGAGGAATTTATATTAAACTACGAAAGGCAATACCCATCATCTGACCTCTGCTTTAAAAAGGCAACGGTAAAATTCGGCTTACAATACTACGATTTGGTTCGCGACTGGTTTTATGATATCCTAAAAGAGCTTGATAAAAAAAGGATATAAAGAAAACTCTCAATAATATTTTCTATTGACTTTTTAAATCCCGACTATATAATTATTCCAAAAAAAAAAATAAACAGGGGTATGAAAATGCAGGAAAATACCGCAAAGCTTCCGCTAAAGGTTAAAATGGGTTACGGCGTTTGTGATATAGGAGGAAATCTATTTTTTACTATTGTCGGGTTTTGGCTTTTAAACTTTATTACCGACACCATAGGTTTAGCCCCTATCCTTGCAGGCACGGCGCTTATGATAGGAAAGTTATGGGATGCTGTAACCGACCCTATGGTCGGCTATATCTCCGACAGGACAAAAAGCAGATGGGGGCGACGTCTCCCGTATATCCTTTTCGGTTCACTGCCTCTTTTTATTACCTGTTTTCTTATGTTCTCAAACCCCGTAATGCTCTTTAATTTTTCCCCCGAAAACCAGATGGGGCTATTCTGGTGGACGCTTGTAATTTTCAGCCTTTTCTCTACCGCATACACTTTAGTTAATATACCCTACTCCTCATTAACGCCCGAACTTACCCCCGACTATAATGAGCGCACCTCTCTTAATGGGTTTCGTATGTCGTTTGCGGTTGTAGGCACTTTAATAGGCGCAGGCGCAGCGCTTCCGATTGTTAATGCTTTTGCACCGGGCGATGATAAAAGTGTAGGATGGATGATTGCGGGGTTGGTTTTCGGCGCAGTTATGTTGATTACCGCGCTTATCACCTTTTTCTCAATAAAAAATCATAAAACCTCCCATCGTTTCGAGCCTCCGAAAAAACAAGCCAATATCTTTTTATCTTATTTCTCTGCTATAAAATGCAAGCCTTATTTACTAATTCTTATCCCTTGGGTTATGAATATGGCGGGAATTACTATTGTGCAAAGCGTTTTAAAATACTATTTTGACCATATCTACAAGCAAAGCGACCTTCTGACTATCGCAATGGGAATTCTAATATTAACCGCACTTATTTTCATCCCTCTATGGGTGGCAATATCAAAGCGTATCGGGAAAAAGTTTTGCTATATTATAGGTTTGTCTATTATCGCGCTTAATTTAATTCTCTTTTTTATCTTTGCGCACACGACGGGAATATGGTATGCGTTTCTAACTATGTTTTTAACCGGTTTCGGACTTTCCACAACTTATGTGTTCCCGTGGTCTATTGTCCCCGATGCTATTGAATATGACTATATTACTCACGGTAAACGTCGCGAAGGGGTATTCTACGGAATGTGGACATTTGTTTCAAAGGTGGCATCGGCGTTTGCACTGTGGCTTACCGGGTGGGTTTTACAAATTTCGGGGTATATTCGCCTGACCGATAAAATTGCAGAACAACCCCCATCTGCGCTTTTCGGTATCCGTTTTCTTACGGGTCCCGTGTCCGCAATATTTTTTGTAATCGGCGCTTTAGTATTGTTTTTCTATCCTATCACCAAAGAAAGATATAAAATCATACGCGAGCGCGCTCAAAAAATAGAAAGCGGGGAAATCCAATCCGGCTTGGACGGCTTGGATTTTTAAACCTTAAAACCGTTTAATAGTGGCAAAGTCATCCTGATTGTATGAAAAGTATTCACGAAAGGTAGATGCATCATCTAAATGGGTGGCTCCGACTTTGCTCATCCACCGGGCTGATGGTTTTCAGTTTGCTACGCTCAATGACCGGTCGATGAGTGTAGCCGAAGCGCGCTCAAGACGACTCTCAATCGGGCAAAAATTAAATTTGCACTGCAATTTATTATTATCACTCCGAAAAATTTTACTTTTTAGCAAATTTCTTTTATAATAATCCTCTTTTTTAAAATTACAGATTGTGGAAGGGGAATACGATGGATTCCGAAACGAAAAAAATTCTTGACCAAAAGGCGCGTGATTTCCGAAGGGATATACTGCTTATGCTTTATGAGGCAAACAGCGGGCATCCCGGCGGCTCGCTTTCCGCGATAGACGTAATAGCATATCTTTTCCTTAAAGTTATGAAATTCGACCCGAAAAACCCCTCAATGCCCGACAGAGACCGTTTTATTTTGTCGAAAGGGCATGCCGCACCCGCTCTGTATGTGGTGCTTGCAAACGTGGGATATTATTCAACCAGATTGTTGAAAACGCTTCGTAAGCTCGGAAGCCCGTTGCAGGGTCATCCCGACAGCCGAAAACTTCCCGGCGTGGAAACATCCACAGGCTCGCTCGGACAAGGCATATCTATTGCCGGAGGTATGGCTCTTGGCGGAAAACTCGATAAGATGGACTATAATGTCTTTACTATGATTGGCGACGGGGAATTACAGGAAGGACAGGTTTGGGAAGCGGCTATGGCTATTGCCCATTATAAATTAGACAACCTCTGCCTTTTTATTGATAATAACGAACTTCAGATAGACGGCACGGTATCGGAGATTATGAATGTTCATCCGATTGATGAGAAATTTAAGGCTTTCGGATGGCAAACTATGGAAATTAACGGCAATGACTTTGAAGAAATAGAAAGCGCAGTTGAGTTTTTTAAATCCAATAAAGGAAGCGGTATGCCGACCGCTATCATTTCCCATACCGTTAAAGGTAAGTGTATTTCATTTATGGAAAACAAATTGCAGTGGCATGGCGTAGCGCCTAAGAAGGATGAAGTCGAAAAGGCGCTTGATGAGTTGGGATGTGTTGAGTCGCTTGATAACTGGCTTAAGGAGGTCGAGATATGGAAAAGATGAAGTTTGCCTCAACCCGAAGCGCATACGGAAAAGCCCTGCTTAAACTCGGCAAAGAAAACCCCAATATCGTAGTTATGGATGCCGACCTTGCCTGCTCTACCAAAACCGCGCTTTTCGGCAAGGAATTTCCCGACAGATTTTTTAATATGGGTATTGCCGAAGCTAATATGATGGGGTTCGCCGCAGGTCTGGCTATTTCCGGTAAAATCGTTTACGTCAGCACTTTTGCTATGTTTGCCGTATTAAGACCTTATGAGCAAATAAGAAACTCTATTGCATCACAAAACCTCAACGTCAAAATAGTCGCAACGCATGCCGGTATTTCCGTAGGTGAAGACGGACTTTCTCATCAGGCTATTGAAGATGTTGCGATACTTCGTGCAATACCGAATATGAAAATTTTTGTTCCTGCAGATGCGGTTTCTGCGGAAAAAATGGTCGAAGAAGCATCTAAAATTCTAGGTCCAGTTTATATCCGTCTAAGCAGACCCGATACGCCTACTATTTACAATCCGAACGACTATGTTTTCCATAAGGGACAGGCTAATATCCTTAAAGATGCTACCGAGGCAAGAATAGCCTTTATTGCAGCGGGAAATATGGTTTATGAAGCGTTAAAGGTTTCCGAACGCTTTGAAAATGAGGGCATATCGACAATCGTGGCGGATTTCTCCTCTATAAAACCGTTGGATAAAGAAAAATTAATCAGCATAGCAAGACGCACAAAGCTTATCATAACTATGGAGGAGCATACGGTAATCGGCGGGCTTGGAAGCGCGGTATGTGAGACATTATCCGAGGAATACCCCGCGCCTGTAATCCGTATCGGTATTAACGATTTATTCGGAGAGTCGGGAAGCCCCGCTGCACTTTTCCAACAGTTCGGGCTAAATTCGGAAGAGGTTTACCGCAGGTTGCTTAAAAAAATACGGTATTTATAGGTTTAATTCAAGCAATCTCTCGGCATTTTTGTAAAAAATCATTGTTTCAAACATTTCGCCTAAGTTCAGTCCTTTAATCTTTTCGACAAGTTTGACGGGGTCTGTCCATGGGTAATCGCTGCCGAAAAGTATCTTGTAGGGTCCATGCCCGTATATTATTTCCTTCATCTGCCATTCTTCCATTTCAAGACAAAAGCCCGTGTCAAAATATACCCCATGCATACCCATAAGATATTTTTCCACGTCATCCCACATAAGCCATCCGCCCATATGCGCAAGAACGACTTTCAAATCCCCCTCAAAGGCCTTAATCTGTCCGAAACGCTTTGGAGTTCCGTGAACACCGTCAAAACCTATATCCCTGCCTGCGTGAAAATAGACAATCAGTCCCAAATCCCTGCATCCCTCGTATATATCGGTCATTTTAGGGTCATCGGGGTAAAACTCCTGATATTCGGGATGCATTTTTATACCCTTTATTTGTTTCTCTTTGAGAAATTCCAACTCTTCGCGAACGTTTCCTATTGAAGAAAAATCCGGGTGAATTGTGCCGAATGATATTACTTTTTTATGTTCGGGATTTTCGTTATATTTAATCATCTTGCGGTTAATCCCCATAACCTGATCCGGTTTGGTCGCAATAGGTAAGTTAATTGAAATAGAGATACCGCGTTCTTCCATACTTCTTTTTAAATCAAAAACCGTTCCGTTACCAAGCGCTTTCATCCCGGATTCCTCTTCAAGATACTCAATAGTGTATTGTGCAATATTTTCAGGATAAAAATGTGTGTGCGTATCAATAATCACCGCGCCCCTTCCTCCGATTTAATTATAAGTTAAAGGAATTTATTATTCAAGAAAGCTCCTTTATATAATCCAAAGCCTTGTCTATTTCGTCAACGGAAACCGAAAAAGAAAACTTACCGTCTTTATCAAACACATTGCCGATATCTTCAAGCAAAACTATGTTTATTTTACCCGATTTGTTTTTTTTATCCATAAAAAGCGAAGAACGGATTTTCTCTTTATTGATTGATTTTATATCCGGCAAAAATCTTAAAAGCTCAAATTTTTTAAGAGTATCGACTATTATATCGAAAATACTTTTTTTAAGCCCCGCCTTTTCGACAGCAATATACGCCTCGGCAACCATCCCCAAAGCTACGGAAAACCCGTGAGGTATCTTGTAGTCCGAAGCGTTTTCGATAGCGTGTCCTATTGTATGTCCGAAATTGAGTATTTGACGAAGTCCTGCTTCCTTTTCGTCCAATTCCACAACACGGGCTTTAATCCCGCAACTTTTTTCGATAACCTGTATTAATATTTCTTCGTCTTTTCGGAGAATTTTATCCTTATTTGAACTTAAAAACCCGAAATAATCGCGACTTTTAATAAAACTATGCTTGATAATCTCCGCAAGCCCGTTTATAAACTCAATTTCGGGGAGAGTAGTAAGAAACCCTACGTCTATTATTGCGGATTGTGGCTGATAAAATGCACCTGCAAGGTTTTTACCCTCAGGAGTATCGACCCCGGTTTTACCCCCGACCGAACTGTCCACCATAGCAAGCAGGCTTGTCGGCACCTGAATAAACGGAATACCACGCATATAAATCGATGCCAGAAAGCCTGCCATATCTCCGGTTACCCCTCCCCCGAAAGCAATCATTAGCGATTTCCTGTCGAGGTTGGCTTGTGCTAACTGCGAAAACAGGCTCATTATCGTATCCATCTTTTTGTTTTCTTCACCTGCGGGAAAAACGGCTTTTACACAGGAAAATTCTTTGAAAATGTCGTTAAGAAAATCCCCGTATATATTATCTATGTTTGAATCCGTAACTACCGCTATTTTAGACGGGGACAAGTTATTAAGATACGAATTTATTGTATCTGCAAAAATACCGTTACCGATAGTTATATCGTAAGATAAATCAACAGCTTTTTCGAGATTGATATGAATTTTTTTCATTTCTTATTCCTGTAAATTAATAGTTTTCAGTTTCTTTCCGCAAATTTTTTGAAACCGTGATTTAATGTCATCATCCATAGTAAGATACAAAACCTGCCACCCCTCTTCAACAAGCGCCTTGGTTTCTTCGATAAGGTAGTCCCGTCTTTCCCAATCTGAATACTGGAAAGCATCGTCAAGTATAAAGAACAACGAATTTTCGCCCGTAAGTTTTCGGGCTATTCCTACACGAAGCGCAAGTAAAACCTGCTCACGCGCCCCTGTGCTTAATTCGCTTAACTTGAAAGAGCGACCATCCCCGTCATTTAAGACAAGCTCCTCGCCGTCAAAGCGGATTTTATTATATCTTTTGGTGAATTTATAAATAAGGTCTGTAATAGACTTATCGTTAATTATTTCCTCAATTTCACTATCCTCTTCTTTAATGAATTCTTCAAGCACGTCTTTTACGCAATGCCCCGCTATCATAAGCGAAAGGTTTTTGCTGATTTCGTTTTTGTATTCAAGGATTTTTGCCTCTATTCTTTCGGATATTTCCTCATCGGATAAATTCAAGGTGCTTCCGATATAATCGGACAATTTATCTTTTAAAGAAACCCAATCATTGTTTTTGCTTTGTATAGCCTCTTCCATTACTCTGATTTTATTATCAATTTCATCAAGTTCATTTTGCGAAAACTCTGTGTTTGCAGGGTCTCTTCTAAAATCATTTTCCTTAATATTCAAAGAAGAAAACTCTTGTTGAATTTCACTTAGGTTTTTCTCTAAACTCCCGCGTTTTATCTTCAGATTTCGGAGCGTCTCCTTCCACAAATCTTCCGTAACATCAATCCCCAAGTTATTAAAGAGGTTATCAATCTCTATTTTAAGCCCTTTTATTTGGAAAGCCTTATCCTCGTAATCTTTTTTTATATAATTATTTTTTTCAATTTGTCTTTTAAGACTTTCTTTTTCGGTATCAAAATCCGCCTCGGAATTTAATTCTCTGTTGAATTTTTTATAAAAATCCTCGCGAATTTTCATCAATTCATTTGATTCAAGGTCAATTTTCCCCTTCCTGTTTAAAAACCAAAGTATAGTAAAAATCGAAAGAGAAACAAACCCCGTCGCGGTAACTATTACTTGCGCTAAAAACGGAAAAACAAAAATCGAAACACCGACCGCTAATAAAGCAACCAAACTTAACAGCAAAAGAAATGTTGCAAGCCCACGTTTTTGTTTGTTACGGTTTTCGTTGTATATTTTTTTGGATATTTCAAGCCAATCTATCAGATAGTCCAAATCCTTATAGCCTTCAATTTCTTTTTGCAGATTAAAGCATTCCTGCTTAACCTTTTCATATTCGCTTATTTTCTGGGATAGCATATACAAGTCATCTTGCGAGATATAAACGATTTCATTGCGCAGTTTGTCTATTTCCTGCTTCAGTTTAAATGCGTAATACCGTTTTGCTTTTATGAGTTCCTGTTTTTCCTTTTCGATATTAGACTTTTGATATTCAAAGCGTTGTATTTCCAATCGAATCGGGCTTTGATAATACTTTTCGGATAAACTTTTGAGGTTGCCGAGTTCATGCGAGGTGTCTAAATGAGTTTTGTTCGCGCCCTGCTTGTTTCCCGTAATAATTCCATTTTCAAGCGAGGTATATCCGGTTTCATTAGGTATTTGACTTTTTACACGACGATAAACATCCTGTCTCGATAAAAGCTCTTTGATTCTGCTTTTAGTAACGCCTGCGCCGTCTATCCCGCTTTCCGCACCCTTGATATACAATAAACGAAACAGGCTTTTCGGCAGAGTATTATCTTTTTGAATTAGTATGTCGTCTATCTTTTGCTTATAGTCGGGTGAAAACTCAAGATTATTTTTATTATCAAATCCGCTTATTATAACCTTAGCCCCGCCGCTGAATGACCTTGCCCGCAAATCCCTGCTTGTTTCTTTGTCGATATCAAAAACAGATTTGATAAGATTTTCAACAATCGTCGTTTTTCCTCTTTCATTTTTACCGTAAATCAAGGTTAAGGATGGGATTTCATAGTCGAAATCAATCAAAGGACCTGAGTTTACAATCTTTATTTTATCTATCTTAATAGCCATACTTATTTCTCCGAATACACAATTTCAAGGGCTTTACGCAAAGCGAGTTTTTTTAATTCATCCGCGTTATCATAATTAAGATTTAATTCCTCGATTTTTCGGGTGATATTTCCGGCAATCACCGCGAGGTCTTTATCGGCTTGGATTTTAAGGCCTTCAATATCCGGACTTTCCACTAAATTTGCCCCTTTTTTTTCTATAACCCCCGATACGGTTTTCGCCACACCCTCACGGGAACTGCAAAATCCCCAAATCCTGAGTTTAATATAAACGTTTGACGGAATAATATCGCCGACATATTCTCTCTCAAAGTCCGACCATTGCTTATTAAACTGTGCTTCTACCTGTGCAGCCTCGTTATCATCGGGTATAATAAAAAACTCCATATCAATATAAACCGGCGGCGCTACAAGATACAAACTGCTCGCCTTTAATGTTTCGGTATCCAAGACAAGAACCCTTCTTTGTCCCGTCTCGCTATTGCGAACAGGATAAGGCGAGCCGGCATAAACAACCCGTCCGTTTTCAATCTCCATAGGTTTATGCAAATGACCGAGTAAAACCAAATTCGGTTCAAATATACTAATATCGCTTCTTGTTAATGGAAAATACCCTATTTCTCCGCCGTTCAAATCAACTTGCTTACGTTCAAAATCGCAATGTGAAACCAAGACCCATTTTTGCGCTCGGTTTTTGCCCGTCCAATAATTATTTAGCAATTTCCCGGCAAAAGCGCTCTCCTTGTAAGGCAGAAATAATATATCAAGCCCGTCAAAGTTTCTCATTACGCTTTCTTCCATAACTTCTATATTTTGAGCGCTGAATTTATGATTACTAATTTGTATATCGTGATTACCCGGTATAATCAAAAAATTAAATTTTGTGTATTTTTCGGCAAGCGTATCCAAATCACTGTAACCGTCATAATCTTTGTCAAGCGTATCGCCCGCCAAAACCATAGTTGAAATATCTTCATTAATAAGGATATTTATAATTCCCTCTAAATTTGCAAACCTTTCCCCGTTCTTTGAGTTAAGATGCAAATCTGCGGTAACGGCTATTTTCATAATTTCCCCGCGCTAATTTGAATTACAATTATTCTATGAAGTAACGCCTCTTATGTCAAGTATTTTGCCTTCTAACAAAAATTGATTGATTGTGCTGCATAATTTGATATTTTTGCTTTTATACTTTAAAATTATACCTTATATTGTAATTAACTATATACCACATAAGAAAAGATAAGAAAAAGAAGGTGCGGGCAAGTATGGTATTCCGTTTGTTCAATAATCATTCTGATTTGATTGTCTCACGAAGGGTTATATTGAATTTTAATAATTTAGGGCAAAACTCAGGTTTAAAATTAATCAATCGAAGATTTTTTAGAATCTTTCGTTCTTTCCATATTCTTTTATGCGCATATCAAATTTGCGTTTTAGCTTTATCTTTGGTAATTTTTTACAATAATAAAACTCGCTTAAATTTTACCTCAATAAGGCTCATTTGCTAAACCTTTTTTCTTTTACCGAACTTTAACTAAACAAAAGGAGCGTATAATATGGATCATCTTCAACAGCTTGAAAATACAAGCGTCCATATACTACGGGAAGCCTATGCTAATTTTAAAAATATGTGTATGCTATGGTCGATAGGAAAAGACAGCACGGTGCTTTTATGGCTTGCGCGCAAGGCATTTTTCGGGCATGTCCCCTTCCCTTTAGTGCATATAGATACTTCATTCAAAATTCCCGAAATGATAGAATACCGCGACCGTCTGACGGCAGAATGGCGTCTCACTATGATTTACGGTCAAAACTTGGATGCTTTGGAAGAAAAGAAAACCTTTCCCGACGGTAACATTGACCGCATAACCTGTTGTAAACTTCTTAAAAGCGAAGCTCTTAAAAACACGTTAAGCGGTAAATGGAAACGTTTTAGGTTTAACCATGAGAAAGGCAAGTATGAGGTGGATAAAAACACCGAACCTTATATCGGCGTTATTGTCGGGGTGCGTGCCGATGAGGAGGGGTCTCGCTCTAAGGAAAGATATTTCTCACCGAGAGATAGAGAAAGCGACTGGGATATCGGAGACCAGCCACCGGAATTTTGGAATCAGTTTAAAACCGATTTTGCTCCCGGGACCCATATCCGTATCCATCCTTTGCTTGACTGGACGGAACTTAATATCTGGGAATACATAAAACGCGAAAATATACCCACGGTTTCGCTTTACTATAATCAAGGCGATAACAAGCGGTATCGTTCGCTCGGGTGTGATCCCTGCACTTATCCCGTTGATTCTTCGGCAAAAAACGTGGATGAGATAATCGAAGAGCTTAAGACCGGCAAATTCGCACATATTGCGGAACGTTCCGGTCGTGCGCAGGATAAAGACGACGGCGGCGGACTTGAAACTCTACGCCGCGGCGGATATATGTAAGGGGATTTATATGCAAAAACAAAAAATGAATATCGTTATAGCAGGTCATGTTGACCACGGCAAAAGCACCGTTATAGGCCGTCTTCTTGCCGATACTCAAACTCTCCCCGAAGGAAAGCTTGAAAGCCTGAAGGAGATGTGCGAACGTAATTCAAAGCCTTTTGAATATGCGTTTCTTATCGATGCTTTAAAAGATGAGCAGGCTCAGGGTATTACTATCGACGCAGCAAGAGTATTTTTCAAAACCTCAAAAAGAGATTATATTATTATCGATGCACCCGGACATATAGAATTTTTAAAAAATATGGTTACGGGAGCCTCCCGTGCAGAGGCGGCACTTCTTGTTATTGATGCCAAAGAAGGGGTGCGGGAAAACTCAAGAAGACACGGGTATATGCTTTCTATGCTCGGCATAACTCAAATCGCTGTCTTGGTTAATAAGATGGATTTGGTTGACTACGATGAAACGGTTTTCAAAAATATTGTAGCGGAATATTCCGAATTCCTGAATGAAATAAAGATTACCCCTTCGGCTTTTATCCCCGTTAGCGGTATGGATGGCGATAATATCGCATCTCTAAGCGACAAAACCGAATGGTATAAAGGGGACACGGTTCTTGAGGTTCTCGATAATTTTAAAAAGGAAAAAGCATTGTCCGACAAGCCGTTCCGTATGCCCGTTCAGGATGTTTATAAATTTACCAAGTTCGGCGATGACAGAAGGATTATGGTCGGAACAGTGGAAACCGGCTCTGTCTCCATAGGCGATACGGTTATATTCTACCCGTCCGGCAAAAAAAGCAAAATTAAATCATTTGAAAGTTTCAATACTTCACCTATTAAAAACGCAAGTGCCGGATATGCCTCAGGTTTTACCCTTGATGAACAGATTTACGTTACACGGGGTGAGGTTGCGGTAAAAAAGGAAGAGCAACGCCCAGAGGTTACATCGCGTATCCGTGCAAATATATTTTGGCTCGGCAAGAAACCGATGGTCAAAAAAAAGGAATATTTCCTCAAAACGGGAACGGCAAAGGTCAGCGCCCGCATTGAAAAAGTTGTCCGCGTAATAGATGCATCCAACCTTCAATCGTCGGAAAATAAGCAACAAATCGAAAGACATGATGTTGCGGAATGTATCTTAAATCTCGGTAAAGCCATTGCTTTCGATACATCCGAAAATATTTCACAAACAAGCAGGTTTGTGATTATCGACGATTATGAAATTTGCGGAGGAGGAATTATCCGCCAAGGGCTTTCCGATAAGCAATCCGATGCACGGGACCAGATTTTATTGCGAAACTATAAATGGGATAAAAGCATCATTTCAACCGTAGAACGTGCGGAACGATATAACCAGAAATCCGCCCTCATAGTAATTACGGGCGAAGAGGATACCGGCAAAAAACCTTTAGCGCGAAAACTTGAAGAAAACCTTTTTCGCGAGGGCAAATTCGTTTATTTCCTTGGAATAGGCAATGTTCTTTACGGGGTTGATGCCGATATACGGGATAGCGATGAGAGAAGCGAACATATCCGCAGACTTGCAGAAATCGCGCATATATTGCTTGATACGGGAATGATTTTAATAATAACCGCAAAATCGCTTACACAGGAGGATTTAGAGCTTATTAAAATGAGCGTAAATCCCGATGATATACTTTCGGTTTGGGTCGGCGACAAAATTACTACCGATTTGGAATGCGATATGCATATTTCGGGAAATGATACAACCGAGGAATCCTGCAACAGGATTAAGGGAATTCTTCAGGAAAGCGGCGTTATTTTTAAACCTTGGTAAAAAAATATAAGTAGGTGGGTTTTATGGGAACTGATTATATCTTAAAGTGTCTTGAATGTGGTAAAGAAATCGATAATGACGAACTTCAGCTTGTTTGCCCGATTGAGCATAGACCGTCATTTTTGAGGGCTATTTATAAAAACAAAAAATTGGAAGTAAAAGACGAAACATTGGGGTTTTATAAATTTTCAGACTGGCTTCCGATTAAGCGTATGCTTAAAAATTCAAGCGCTCCCGTTACTTACAGGAGTCAAAAACTCGCGGAACGTATAGGAATCCCTAACCTGTATATTACCTTTAACGGATATTTCCCCGAAATCGGGGCTAATATGACAACCGGCAGTTTTAAGGAATGTGAAGCATATTCGGTTTGCGCAAGATTACCGGATGATTTTTCGGATGTCTTGGTTGTAGCCTCGGCAGGCAATACCGCCCGCGCATTTGCCAAAGTATGCTCGGACAACAATATTAATCTCTTGCTTGTCGTTCCCGAAAAAAATATTGAGGCTTTATGGTTTGCAGAAGAATTAAACCCATGCGTAAAACTTCTTTGCGCAGGAGCAGACAGCGATTATTCCGATGCTATTTATTTATCGGAATTAGTATGTAAGATTAAGGGTTTTGTCGCGGAGGGCGGCGCTAATAATGTTGCGCGCAGAGACGGTATGGGAACAACCGTATTATCCGCCGTTACTACTATCGGTCAAATCCCCGATTATTATTTTCAAGCAGTCGGAAGCGGAACCGGTGCTATCGCCGCATGGGAGGCTAACCTTCGTTTTATCGAAAGCAAAGATTACGGCAATAAAAAAATGAAACTTATTCTTTCCCAAAATGACCCTTTTCTTTTGCTTAAACAATCATGGGAAACCCGTAAACGCGAGCTTTTTAAAATTGACGAAAGAGAGGCAAAAGCTCAGATTTTTACAATCAATGCCAAGGTACTTTCCAACAGAAACCCTCCCTACGGTATAGTCGGCGGACTTTATGATGCATTGTGGGATACAGACGGTATAATTCTCGGTGCAACAAACGATGAGGCGCGTTTAGCGGGAATTTGGTTTAAAGAAGCCGAAAAAATTGATATTTCGCCTGCAGCCTCCGTTGCCCTTGCTTCTCTGATACAATCCGTTCAATCCGAATTGATTGATACGGACAAAATTATTATGCTCAATATTACAGGCGGCGGTATAGAAAGGTTCAAAACCGAACATAAAATTATCTATCTTAAACCGGCTAAGGTAATCAACAGGGAAGATTTCAGTATAGATAAAATCAAAAAAGCTATAGAAAAATTATTTTAATGGAGGAATAAATAGGATGGACATTTTCGATAAATGTAAGTCCGACGGTGGTTTTTTTCCAAGGTATCGTATGGAGAACGACAATTTCTTTACCCAGCCGGTTATGGATACTCCTCCCGGAACGGTGATGAAGTTTCACGGTAAAGAACAAATTATCTGGTCGGTAAACAGTTATTTGGGGCTTGCAGGCAACGAAGAGATTAAATCCGTTGCCCGCGATACGCTTGATGAGTGGAGTGTCAGCGGTCCTATGGGTTCGCGTATGATGAGCGGTAACACAATTCATCATATAGAACTCGAAAAACAACTCGCGGAATTTGCTCAAAAAGAAGCCTCTATTCTTTTCAACTACGGTTATCTCGGCGTTATAGGCTCTATTGCTTCTATTTTGGGACCTGATGATACAATCGTGATGGATAAACTTGCTCACGCCTGTATAATCGACTCTGCGTTAATGTCGCGGGCGCAATTAAGGGTTTACCGTCATAACGATATGGAAAGCCTTGAAAATACCCTCAAACGGGCTAATAAAAACCGCAAAGGCGGGGTGCTGATTCTTACTGAAGGTGTTTACGGTATGACCGGCGACCTTGCCAAACTTGATGAAATCTGCGCGCTTAAAGAAAAATACAACGCCCGCATTTTTGTTGATGATGCCCACGGTGTCGGGGTTGTGGGAGACAAGGGAAGAGGCGCTGCCGACTTTTTCGGGGTTCAGGATAAAGTCGATTTGTATTTCGGCACTTTCGCCAAGGCTTTCGCATCTATCGGGGGCTTTACCGCAGGCGATACCGATGTTATCCAGTGGATAAGATACAATGCCCGAACCCAAATTTTCGCAAAAAGTCTCCCGATGATTTACGTTAAATCCCTCGAAAAAACTTTAGAATTGGTTATAAACGGAGACGACAGGCGAAAAAAATGTTTTGAAAATTCTCGTAAACTTGCAGACGGGCTCAGGGATTTGGGATATTTTATTGCTAAGGTTGATTCCCCTATCGTGCCGGTATTTTTGCCTGAGGGCGAGGAGATGGCTACCACAATGATGGCTTACCTCAGGGAACGCGGGGTGTTTATTTCCGCAGTAGTTTATCCCGTTATTCCGCGCGGACTTGCTCTTATTCGTATGATTCCTACCGCTGCCCATACCGACGAACAGATTAATACAACAATAGAAAAATTTAAAGAAATGAGAGACGAACTCAAACTCCATCTCAATATGGACCCGAAGGTAGTTCATAGAATCTACTCCGGGCATGATGAATAATATATTTGAAATATAAGGGGACGCTCTAAAAGGCGTCCCCGTTATATGTTATGGAGGTTTTATGATTTCAAAGGATAAACTCGCCTTATATCAGGAAGAACTGAAAGATAAAAGCGCTGAGCAGGTCTTAAAATGGGCTTTCGATAATTTCAATATAAAAAAAGTTGCTTTGGCGACAAGTCTAAGTATAGAAGATCAGGTTTTAACCGATATGATAATCAAAATAAACCCCGAAGCCCGTATATTCACCTTGGATACGGGACGTCTTTTTGAGGAAACCTATCAAACTATTGACGCTACCTGTATGAAATACAAAATAAAAATGGAAATACTGTTTCCCGACAAGAAAAAAGTAGAAAAAATGGTTAATGAAAAAGGTATTAACCTGTTTTATGAGAGCGTGGATAACAGAAAACTTTGTTGCAATATCCGAAAGGTAGAATCGCTTAAAGCTATGTTATCATCATTAGACTGCTGGATAACGGGTTTGCGCAGGGAACAATCCGTTACCCGTGCCGATGTCAAAAAGATAGAATGGGACGATGCCAACAACATATTCAAACTCAACCCGCTTGCAGACTGGAGCGAAGGCGACGTGTGGAATTATATAAAAGAGAACAATGTTCCGTATAATAAACTCCAGGACAGGCATTTCCCTTCAATCGGATGCGCGCCCTGCACCCGCGCCATAAAAGAAGGTGAGGATATTCGTGCCGGCAGATGGTGGTGGGAAAATCCCGAACACAAAGAATGCGGACTTCATATAAAAAAATAGCCGATTTCTTTGACTAACATTTCATATTACCTTATAATAAGAAGGTTTGGGGCTATATCTTTGTTAATTTCTTAGGTTTAGTGTCCTTATCATTTATGTGGGTTGTTGTTTCAGAGTTTTTATCAGGATAGAAATTGACTGAATAAAATCGAATTTTGTCGAAATTTAGCTTATTAGTTTAAGGGGTGGACTCGGCAAAATTAAAAATCAATTTTTTCAGGAGGCATTTATGACAAAAGAATTTTTCAAAACCCCGAAGGAGTTCAGGAAATTAGCTTCTCAAATCAGGACTACCGTCCAAACTGCATTTAACAGGAATAATGTAATTCCTATGGATTATCCAAAGGAGGCTTATCATTTGGCAAAAAACAGTCCCGGAACCGTGGAACTTACGGGAATGCCTATTTATAAGCCCGAAGAACAGGGATTACCGTTCGGAGCAAATATGCTTCTTTTTAATGACGGGACGGTGTTCGGCAGATGTGCTGCGGCAAGACGGATTCTCGGCGAACCTAACGTGGATTTAAAGGAATATTCCGCAAAAGTGCGCGAGGCTATCTATAAAACCAGATACAAAATGATGTATCACGCACAGGCTGTTATCGGGCTTGATAAAGATTTTATGATAAAAGCCCACCTGCTTATTCCCGAAAACCACGAAAATATAATGTTGTCCTGGCTTTTGAATTTCCAGTATATAAGCGACAGGTATTATAATATGTATAAGGATTCGCGGGAACTTCCCGACGGAGACATCTACATCTTCTCCGACCCCGACTGGTCTCATCCCGACCATCCGCTCGGCTTGACTTTTTTTGACCCGGAAAACAACGTTGCGGTATTGCTCGGTATGAGATATTTCGGCGAACATAAAAAAGGCACGCTTACATTATCATGGGGAACTGCGACACGCAACGGTTTTGCATCCTGCCACGGCGGTTTAAAACGTTACAACCTTGATAACAACAAAAAATATGTTGTCGCCGTTTTCGGACTTTCCGGTTCGGGAAAATCCACTATCACACATGCCAGACATAATAACAAATACAATATTACCGTTCTTCACGATGATGCATTCATTATTAACCTGAAGAATAAGTATTCCATTGCGCTTGAGCCGGCTTATTTCGACAAGACTCAGGACTATCCTATGGACTGCGAAGATAATAAATTTATACTTACATTGCAAAATTGCGGTGCATTTTTGGGCGAAGACGGCAAAGTTTATCCCGTTACGGAGGATATCCGCAATAGGAACGGGCGCGCCGTTAAATCAAAACTTTGGTCTCCCAACAGGGTTGACAGGATTGATGAGCCGATTAACGCCATTTTCTGGCTTATGAAAGACCCCACTATCCCCCCTGTAATCAAACTAAAAGGGGCATCGCTCGGCTCCGCTATGGGCGCTACTCTTGCAACCAAACGCACTACCGCGGAACGTCTTGCTCCCGGCGTTGACCCTAACGCTCTTGTGGTCGAGCCTTATGCAAATCCGTTCAGAACCTACCCTCTTGAGAAAGACTATTCCGCTTTTAAAAATCTTATTGAAGAGGGCGTGGACTGTTATATCCTCAATACCGGAATGTTTATGGACAAAAAGGTTAAACCCGAACACACTCTCGGCGTTATTGAGGCTATTATCGAGGGTAAGGCTAAATTCGAGAAATGGGGCAACCTCTCCGATATTGAAATTTTAAAAGTTGACGGGTTTAATGCGGAATTTACCGATAAAAATTACAAAGAAGAGTTTATCAAGCGATGGAATGACCGTATAAACTATATTAAATCAAGAGATACGGAAAAAGGCGGAGTTGATAAACTCCCGTCGGATGCATTAGAATCGTTGGAAAAGGTATTAAAAGAATTGGGATAAATTCATCACGAGCGCTCTTCGGAGCGCCTTTTTTTTACAAGAAGCCCTCTTTATTTTTTAGTTTCTTTTTCAATTGCCTGTTTATATTCTCAATAACATTTGAAGTTACGAATAATTGCCTTAAGTATATTGTCCCTGAATTTTTCAGCAGTCCCATAGCCGGGAATAGAATCAAGGTTGGAAAAACTCCATTTGCTTAGGGGGACAAATAACTTTGTGAAAATACACACTAACCTTATAAAAATTTGCATTTTATAAAATAACGCTTTAATATAAATTGTTTATTAATCAAACTAAAAAAGTAGGAGCTTAATAATGGAAGGAGATTTAAGCGTACTCCTCGCAGCTTCTGCCTCAATCGGATTTCTACACACTATCTTAGGACCTGATCATTATATTCCGTTTGTAGCGATTGCGCGCGCAAGAAAATGGTCGCTTCTCAAAACGTCTCTGGTTACTTCTGTTTGCGGATTGGGACATATAGCGGGTTCCGTTATTCTCGGTATTATAGGTATCGCACTCGGAACAGCTATTTCTCAAATAGAAGTTATAGAGGAGTTTAGAGGCGATATTGCGGGATGGTTATTAATAGGTTTCGGGCTTGTTTATATGATATGGGGAATACGCCGCGCAATAAAAAACAAACCCCATACCCATACCCACACACATCCCGACGGCACAACGCATCTGCATAAGCACACCCATAACAAAGAGCATTCACATATTCACGCGGAGGACAAGCCTGTGTCGGTAGTACCATGGACGCTTTTTATTATCTTTGCGTTCGGACCATGCGAACCTCTAATCCCGATTTTGATGTATCCCGCTTTACAACATAATATCGGCGGGGCGGTTTTAGTTACAGCCGTTTTCGGTGTAGTTACTATTGCTACGATGCTCGGAGCCGTAATTGCGCTTTATCTTGGAGTAAAGGTGCTTCCTTTCAAGCGATTTGAACGGTATGCTCACTCAATTGCGGGGGCGGTAGTCTTACTTAGTGGTATCGCTGTGGTGTTTTTAGGATTGTAAATAGTTTTCCAATAAAATTATAACGGAGGTAATTATGGAATATGCGGTATTGCCGAAAAGCGGTTATGATAAATTCATATCGTTTTTAGCAAAACAAAAAAAACTCGTCGCTCCCGTTTATAAAGGTAATAACCATTACGCTTTTGAGCCTGTAACTAACGCCGAACAAATCTCGCTTAGTTATATCCCGACAATTCTACCGCCTAAAAAATATTTTATGCCTCAATACGAAACGCTTGTCGAATACGATACCCACGAAGGACAAAATATGCAGGCGGTTGTCGAATTAGAGGATTTAATACTTTTCGGTGTCCATACCTGCGACATTGCGGGAATTCAATGCCTTAATATGGTTTTTATCGACCGTCCGAGAGACCTGAACTACCTTATACGAAAAAACCACATTATTATCATAGGCTTTGAATGTAATAACTATTGCGACTCCGATGCTTCCTGCGGACTTATGGATACCTACAATCCCAATGGCGGTTACGACTTGTTTCTAACCGACCTCGGCGATTATTTCCTTGTCCATATCAGCACGCATGCCGGCGAGGAATTGGTTGTAAAAAGCAAAGCCTTTGAAGATGTAAAACCCAATCATTTTGAGGATTTAAAAGCGCTTCGTAAAAAGAAAGAGGGGATATTCAAGCCGGAAGTTCCTGTCAATCGCGATGATATTCCGAAGATGTTTGAAGAGGGATTTGACTGCGAGGTTTGGGAGGAAATCGGAAACCGTTGTCTTTCCTGCGCAAACTGCACAAACGTATGTCCTACGTGTTATTGTTTTGACGTTAAAGACATACCTAACCTCGACCTCAAAACGGGAAAACGTATCCGTATTTGGGACTCCTGCCAAAACGAACCTTTCGCAAAGGTTGCCGGCGGGGAAAGTTTCCGTGAAAAACGCAAAGACCGTAAACGCCATCGTTTCAACAGGAAATTTAATTATCCCGTTAAACGGTATTCCCGCTTTTTCTGCACGGGTTGCGGAAGATGCACAAGGGTATGTATGGCGGAAATAAATCTTAAAGAAACAATAGTTGCTCTTGCCGAGCAAACGGGTTATATCAAAAAGTCCGCTAAGCAGGAGGTAAAATAGATGGAAAAAATATTAATCAACCGCTCAGGTTATAGAATCAAAGAAGCCAAAATCCTGCGCACGAAAAAGATGACCGAAACGGAAAAACTCTTTGAAATTGGACTCGCCGACGGCGATTCGCTTGATTACGACCCGGGTCAATTTGTAGAGGTATCACTTTTCGGCGTGGGTGAAGCCCCTATCTCGATTTGTTCCTCCCCGACAAAAAAAGGGAGTTTTGAAATGTGCGTAAGGTCAATCGGACGTTTTACAAGCGCGATGCATCGCCTCGAAAAAGGCAATGAAATCGGTATCCGGGGACCTTTCGGCGTAGGTTTCCCTGTCCGTCATCTTGAAGGTATGGATATTTTAATGGTAGCCGGCGGGTTGGGTATCGCACCGCTTCGCTCGCTTATCAATTATATACTTGACAACCGTCGCGACTACGGTAAAGTTATGATTCTCTTAGGATGCCGTAATCCTAAAAGTATGCTTTTTAGCGATGAGGTTGACGGATGGGGTAAGCGAATGGATGTCAATTTTAATTGCACGGTCGATAAAGCCGACCCCGACTGGCAGGGTAATGTCGGCGTTATCACCTCGCTTATTCCCGGTGTTGACATCAACCCCGAAAAAACCTATGCCGTTGTTGTCGGACCTCCCGTTATGTATAAATTCGTTATATCGGAAATACTGAAAAAAGGTATCCCCGACTCGAGAATTCTTGTCTCATTGGAACGTCATATGAAATGCGGGCTCGGTAAATGCGGACATTGCCAAATCCACGATATTTATTGTTGTCAGGATGGTCCCGTATTTTTCTATGACCGCATAAAAAATCTAAAGGGGGCAATATAATGAATAATAAACCAAAGGTAGCATTTTTCGATTTTGCTTGTTGCGAAGGGTGTCAGCTTCAGGTAGCAAATCTCGGAGAGGCTCTTATAGATATTCTCGAAATTGTTGACGTGGTGGAATTTCGTGAGGTTATGAGCGAAAAATGGAATGAAAGCTACGATGTCTCCATTATAGAAGGTAGTATTACTACTCCTCACGCCGTTGAGCGGATTAAAAAAATCCGCGAGCGCTCAAAATTCCTTATTGCTTACGGCTCCTGTGCAACAATCGGCGGCGTCAACGGTATGAAACATAATTTCGACCTTGAAGAAATCCGTAATTATGTCTATAAAGACGGCGCCAGATATTTCGACACCATTCCCACCAAAGCTGTTCATGAGGTCGTCAAGGTTGATTATTTTGTTCACGGATGCCCAATATATCCGCCGGAATTTCTTGAGGTTTTAAAATCCGCGCTTTCGGGATTGCCTTACTCTGTCCCCGATAACGCGGTATGCGTGGAATGTAAATTTAATGAAAATGTCTGTATGTATGAAAAGGGATTAACCTGTGCGGGTCCCGTTACGCGCGCGGGATGTAACTCTTGGTGCGTCAATAACGGAAATATCTGCTACGGATGTCGCGGGCTTGTTTCCAATCCCAATGAAAACGGCTTTGCCGAAGTCCTTAAAAAATACAAAATTTCCGCCGAATATATTATCGGCAAGATGGATATGTATAATTCTTGCAGACTTCAAAATGAAAAGTCTAAAAAGGGAGCATAACTATGGGCAGGAATGTAAAAGTTAATGTGGAATATTTGACCCGCGTTGAGGGTCACGGTAATATAGTTGTAAACGTGAAGGATGGAACTCTTGATGAATGCCATCTCGACATTGTGGAAGCCCCGCGTTTTTTTGAGGGTATGATTCGCGGACGCTCTATTTTTGAAGCCCAGCATATTACCTCAAGAATTTGCGGTATATGTGCTTGCGGACATACTCTCGCATCGCTTCAGGCGGCGGAGGATGCTATCGGGTTTACACCCTCCAAACAAACCAACGCTCTTCGCAAACTGCTTCTGAATATGGAGATATTGGACAGTCATCTGCTTCATATTTATATACTTGTCGCACCCGACCTTTTGGGGGTAAAGAGTTTCGTTCCGTTAATTGCAAGTCATAATCAGGTAGTCCGTCGCGCATTGCGTATGAAAAAGACCGTCAACGACGTTTGCGCGCTTTTTGCAGGAAGGCATATTCATCCTATAACCTCAATAGTCGGCGGCTTTACAAGACTTCCGCGCGAGAAAGACCTTGAGGCAATGCTCGGCTTACTTGAAGGAATGGTCTCCGATATGAACGCCACAGTGGAACTTGCCGCGACACTCACTTTCCCGGATTTCCATCGTGAAACCGAATATATCGGGCTTGTGAATGATGAAGAATCTTATCCGATGCTTTACGGCGATATTGGTTCTACCGACGGTGTTCGTATGAATAAAAAGGACTACAAAAAGGCTACTAACGAATTTGTTGTCCCTCACTCCTCCGCCAAGCATACGAAACTTTCTCGAAGTTCTTATGCGGTGGGAGCTTTGGCAAGACTAAATCTCAATTTCGATAAACTCCGCAAAGAGGCTAAAGAGATTGCTAATGCCATAGGGCTTAAACCCATCACAACAAACCCGTATCTTAACACCGCCGCGCAATTAGTCGAGTGCGTTGAGTGCTTATACGATTCTATTGATATAGTAAAAAGCCTTCAAAAGTCCGGTGTTAATTATGAAGAGGAAATAGTGGTGGGATTAAACGAACAAAACCGTATTCCCGTTAAAGCCGGTATAGGGGTTGGAGCTGTTGAGGTGCCGAGAGGGCTTCTTTATCATTGCTACGAGGTTGACGATAAGGGTAAAATTATTAACGCCGATTGTATTATCCCTACAAACCAAAACGTCAATAATATAGAACACGATATGCGTAAACTTGTGCCTGAAATCCTCGACAAAACCGATGAGGAAATTACTCTTGCGCTTGAAATGCTTGTCCGCGCCTACGACCCCTGTATATCCTGCTCGGCACATTTTCTGGATGTTAAATTTGTCGGAAAAAGAAGTTAGGGCAGCGCTTAAACCGTCAAGCGACGGTCTAACCCTCATTATTACAATCGGGAACGCTTTAAGAAAGGACGACGGCGTAGGTCCATATATAGCGGAGAAAATAAAACAATCACTTCCGGAAAATATTGCGCTGATTAACGCCGGGGACACCCCTGAAAATTGTATAGATGAGGCGGTCGGGTATAACCCAAAAAAGGTTATATTTATAGATGCGGGGAATTTCGATGTAAAACCGGGAACCGTATCTGTAATTCCCGAAGATGCCATACCGCAGAATTCTTTAAGCACCCATTCTTTCCCTCTGCCGATAGTCTGCGGTATTATCAGAGAAGATACGGGGGCGGAAATTGTTTTTATCGGTATTCAGATAAAAGACATTTCTTTCGGCGAGGGAATTTGCTCGGAGGTAAAATTCGGCGCAGATAAAATTATTGAAATAATAGAGGAGACAATAAATGCATGAACTTCATCTTTTAAAGGATTTGATGGCGGATATATTAAAAATAGCAAAAGAGGAAAAAGCCGAAAAAATCACAAAGATTTATCTTCGGATGGGTGAATTTACCGAAATCAATCCCGAAATACTTACATATTACTTTGATGAACACGGCAAGGGAACTATTATCGAAGGAGCGACAATCAATATCGAGAAAAGCCCCGAAAGAGAGCTAACCCTGCTGTCGTTTGACTGCGATTAGGAGAGCGTATGTGCTATGCTATTCCGGGAAAAGTTTCCGCTATTGAGGATAATATCGTAACCGTTGACTATTTCGGTGAAAAAAAACGAGCCTATAATGAATTCGACAATCTTAAAATCGGCGATTATATATACGCACAGGGCGGATTCGTAATAAAGACTATCCCTCCCGAAGAGGCAAACTCTATACTTGCGGTTTGGCGCGAAACCTTTTTTGAACTTCAGGAGCATGATTTGCGTCTGTCTCGTATTGATATTGAAAAAAGCGGAGTTGAAAAACGACTTACTCTTATTCTCGACAAGGCAATCGAGGAACGCCCGCTCAGGAAAGACGATTTTTTATACCTGCTGAACCTTCGGGACAGCGATTCAAAGAACCTGCTTTACAAAACGGCAAATTTTTTACGTCAAAAATACCTCGACAATTCCTGCTGCGTTCACGGAATAATTGAGCTTTCAAACTACTGCGCGCGAAATTGTTATTATTGCGGTATTTCGGTTCACAACAGCAAAATCCCGCGATACCGTATGGATAAAACCGAGATACTCTCAACCGTTGAAAGCGCCGTAGAAAAATACGGGTTTAAGGCTCTTGTGCTTCAATCGGGAGAAGACCCCGCTTTCGATACGGACTTTTTTTGCGATATTATCCGTGAGATTAAATCACGTCATGCAGTCTTAATATTTATCAGCTTCGGTGAAACGGGCTTGAAATCCCTTGAAAAATTATACGAGGCAGGAGCGCGGGGGCTTCTACTGCGCTTTGAAACATCCAATCCCGATTTATACCGAAAACTCCACCCCGGTTATGAGCTTCACACCCGCATTGAACATATAAACTATGCAAGGGAACTCGGCTACCTGATAATAACGGGAGGGCTTACCGGTATTCCGGGACAAACAAACCGCGATATTCTAAACGACATCCTGCTTACCAAAGAGCTCGGGGCGGAAATGTATAGCTTCGGACCTTTTATACCTCACCCCGATACGCCGCTCGGCACTCATCCGATTACAACAAGCGAAAATATATTAAAAACAATAGCCGTATCCCGAATAGTTGACCCTCAAAATGCCAAAATTCTCGTTACCACCGCGTTTGAAACAATAGATAAAGAGGCGAGATTATCGGGGCTTATGAGCGGGGCAAATTCGGTTATGCTTAACGTAACGCCTGAAAACCTGCGGGAAAAATATTCGATATACCCAAACCGCGCACATAACGAGGAAAGTTTGCAAATCCAGATTGATGACACGCTTTCGCTGCTGTATAGTCTCGGACGCGCACCCACCGATTTAGGCGTAAGCGGGAACAGGCAAGTCTAACTATGCTTTAAAAGTATTTCTTTTTCGATATGGTAAATCTCAAAGCGGTATTGCTCAATGCGTTTTATATTTTCAAGCGAAATCCCGAAACATTCCAATTTAGCGCATTCCTCAATAACGCGAAACGCTTCCTCGGCACGCTTAATATTCGCCTTAACTAAATCCGTCAAACCGCTTCGGTTTTCGCTTCCGTATTTCAACACCCCTTTTCCTACGTCGTCCCGACTTTCTCTCGCTTCAATAAGCGCGCTATCGGGGAAAAGTGTCCTCAAAAAATGACGTATTTCTTTTAGATGAGTGGAGTTTATTTCATCATCAAACACAAATCTGCAAATATCCTCAACCACCCGAAGCCCCTCGCATGCACGGTTGATGTTGGCATCAAGCATACGATAAACCTTATCCATCAAGCGCGCCCTTGATATCCGACACGAATTTTTCAATAACATTGAGCTTGTGATAAAAACTCGCGCGATTACATATCAGGCGGGCTGTTGAATCAAAAATTTCCTCGATAGCAACAAGCCCGTTTTCCCTGAGGGTAGCGCCTGTGGAAACAATATCCACAATACAATCCGCCATTCCGGCTATTGCCGAGAGTTCAACAGAGCCGTATAATTTGATAATCTCCGCCTGTATGGAAATATTCGAAAAGAATTTCTTTGCGATATTGGCGTATTTTGTTCCTACCTGAAGGAAATCCGATGATAAAACGGATTTGGGGTCAATGTCTTTAGATACCGCAACAACCATTTTACAATACCCGAAACCCAAATCAAGCAACTCCAAAACGTCGCAGTGATGTTCCAATAAAACGTCCTTGCCGACTACGCCAATATCGGCGGTTCCTTTTTCAACATAAGTCGGCACATCCTGCGCACGGACAAGCAATACCTTTATTTTATCGTTAAGATTGAAAATCAGTTTACGCGAATCCTTCGGCACGCCGTTTTTTATTACCCCGGCTTTAAGCATAAGTTTTTCCGTATCCTCGCCTAACCGTCCTTTAGGTAACGCAATAGTAATCATCAAAAACTCCTCAAGCCTTAACGGTCAAACCGTGTGGGCTTTCCATCCTCATCAACGGCAACCATCACAAATTTAGCATCCGCCACCTCAAATATTTCGCCGCTTTTGAGACGCTCCCCGCGAATCCTGACATTAACGTCAAGCGATGAATTACCCACCCTGCAAATTTCAGCATCCATAATAACCAAGTCCCCGACCCTGACGGGAGCAAGAAAACTAACCTCTTTCACCGATGCGGTTACAACGTTAGTCCTGCAATACTGGGAGGCAAGAGTGTAAGCCAAATTATCCGCCGAAAGCATAATAATCCCGCCGTGAACGTTACCGTAATGGTTGGCATCTCTGGGCATTACGGTAAAATTCGATGACAGCTTTTTACTTCGCGACATCACAAATACCTCGTATTATATAATTCGGTTGCCTCATCAAGCGAAATATCGACTAAGTTTTCTCCCTTATTCGATATGGAAATACGATTATCGCTTGTAACGTTACCGATTGTATTAAAAGGAATTTTATATTTATCCGCCAAACCGAGTATATCCTCTTTATTATTACCGGAGTAGGAAATAATAATACGGGACTGGGTTTCGCCGAAAAGCAATGCTTCAGCGGGAATATCCTCATCAAGCGAAATATCTGCGCCGAACTTGACGGAGTTTACGGCACACTCCGAAACCGCTACGGCAAGCCCGCCGTCGGATATATCCTGCGCGGAGTTTACCAATCCCTTGTCGTTAAGCTCCCGGATAAGTTTTTGTAATGCCGCTTCAAAGTCAATATCGAATTCGGGACATTTGCCTGCAATTTTTCCGCAAACCTTTTCCAAGAAAAGCGAACCGCCGATTTCGTTTTTATTTTCGCCCAAAACCCCGATTTTATCGCCTGCTTTTTTAAAATCGGAAAGCAGGATTTTCTTATAATCGTCAATAACACCGACCGCCCCGACAACTATCGTAGGCAGGATAGGTTCGCCGTCCGTTTCGTTATACAGGGATGCGTTTCCTCCGGTAACCGGCGCGGATAAAACCTCACAGGCTCGCCCCATCCCCTCAATAGCCTTGGCAATCTGGTAATATACGGCGGGCTTTTCGGGGCTGCCGAAATTAAGGCAGTTGGTTATACCATACGGTTCTGCGCCCATGCAGGATATATTCCTGCACGCCTCGGCAACCGACTGCATACCCCCGACATAAGGGTCAAGATAGGTATAACGCCCGTTCCCGTCGGTGGTAACGGCAATTCCTTTTGTAGTCCCTTTTACGCGAAGCATCGCCCCTCCCGCCATCACCGGCTCTGCAAGGAGATTTGTTTGAACGTGATGGTCATACCGCTCATAGACCCATTCTTTAGATGCGATATTCACATCGGAAAGAAGACGTTTGAGCATATCCGTGTAAGAAATATCCATAGTAAAATCAGGCAGGCAGGTTGCTTTATCAAGGTATTCGGGAAAAATAACATCACGAACATACTGAGGCGCATCATCAACAAGATGGGTTACCGAAAGGTCGGCTTTAATAACCCCGTTTTCCTTAACGACTACGCGTGGTTTTTCCAATTTATCGGAGGTTACCTTGCCGAAAACGGAATAATCAAGTTCCCACTTTTCCATAACTTCAATGACCGCGTAAAGTTGAGAGGGTTCAATCACGGCGACCATTCTTTCCTGACTTTCGGACAAGAGAAATTCATAAGCAATCATATTCTCTTCGCGCGCCGGAATTTTGTCTATATAAATTTCAATAGAGGATTTGCCCCGTGAAGCCATCTCACTGGTGGAACTGGTAATACCTGCAGCGCCCATATCCTGAATACCGACAACAAGGTTTTTATCAATGAGTTCCAAAGTGGCTTCCAAGATAAGTTTTTCGGTAAAAGCATCGCCGACCTGCACGGAGGGACGCTTATCCTCGCCCTCGGAAGATAATTCGGCGGAGGCGAAAGTCGCGCCGCCAAGCCCGTCCCGTCCGGTTTTTGAACCGTAGTAAAATATAAGATTATCCTTACCCTGAGCAATAGCTTTGCAAATCTTATCGCGTTTAGCAAGCCCCACGCACATAACGTTCACAAGAGGGTTGCCCTCGTAACTGTCCTCAAAAACCACCTCGCCTGCAACAGTCGGAACGCCGACACGGTTTCCGTAATCACTGACACCGTCTATAACCCCGCCGACAATATAACGGGTGCGTTTGGAATCCCGTTTTCCGAAACGAAAGGAATCCAACGAGGCAACGGGAAAAGCTCCCATAGCAAAAATATCGCGCAGAATACCGCCTATACCGGTTGCCGCACCCTGATACGGTTCTACCGCAGACGGATGGTTATGGCTTTCTATCTTAAATACAATAGCGTAATCATCAAACCCGACAATGCCGGCATTCTCACCGGGGCCTTGTATTATATGCTTGCCTTTAGTGGGAAGTTTTTTAAGTAAAGGACGGGTATTTTTATATCCGCAATGCTCACTCCATAAAGCTCCATACATACCGATTTCCTCAATCGTGGGGATGCGTCCAAGCTCTTTTTCTATCAACTCAACTTCAGATTTTGAAAGTCCGGCTATCTCAATCGCCTTTTTTAAATCCATATCATACTCCAAGAAAGAATGTCCTATATTATACAATAAAACGAAGGATTTTGCATATTTTGAAAGACAAATAATCGGCAGGCTCACTACAAGAAAAATAATTTTTAAAAGCCCGGATGAAATCTTAATCTCCAAAATTGACTTTTTTAAACTCAAACTATACACTTTAGTCGGTCCGGTTTTTGGAGCATTTCATATTTAATAACTAATTCGTAAATCAACAAAGTCTTATTGCTGTTACACCAATCACGCGGTCAAAATCAAAAAAGCCGAATTTAGCAAAAACCCTATTATTATGCTATAATATAATACATTATTACGGAGATTTTTATGATTCCGAAAATTTTATATGTGGATGATGAGCCCGATGCCGAAGCGTTGGTTCGTCTTAAATTCAGGAAACAAATTAAAGAGAAATCAATTTATTTTGTGTTTGCCAACAACGGTGCTGAGGCTTTGGAAATAGTAAAACAAAATCCTGATATTGAAATTGTTTTCACCGATATAAATATGCCGAAGATGGACGGACTGACATTGCTTGCCGAATTGGCAAAGATTTCGGAAAATATTCGCACGGTAATAGTATCCGCTTATGGAGATATAAAAAATATCCGTACTGCGATGAATCGCGGGGCTTTTGATTTTCTTATAAAGCCCATTGACCTTACAGACTTTGAAATAACACTCAATAGAATTGTGGAACATACTGAAAAGCTCAGGAAAGAGCGCGAGTATAAACTGCGTCTCCAACAGGAACTTGATGCTTCTCAAAAAGATATGATTTACAAATTAGGAGAGGTTGTAGAAGTCCGTTCCTATGAAACCGGGAATCATGTCAGGCGAGTATCCGAATATTGTTCTATAATTGCACGTGAATGCGGTTTTTCCGAAAAAGAGACACAGACCATCAAGCTTGCCTCATCTATGCACGACATAGGAAAAGTTGCTATCCCGGATACCATATTGAACAAACCCGACAAACTAACCCCCGAAGAGTGGGAAATAATGCAAACCCACGCGATAAAAGGTTATGAAATATTAAAAGATTCAAAAAGAGAAATACTCAAAGCCGCTTCTATAATTGCATTGGAACATCACGAAAAATTCGACGGGAGCGGGTATCCCCGCGGTCTTTCGGGTGAATATATAAATATTATGGGAAGAATTGTTGCTATTGCCGACGTGTTTGATGCATTGGGGAACAAGCGGGTTTATAAACCGGCATGGGAACTTGATAAAATTTTAGAGCTTTTTAAGGCGGAGAGAGGCAACCATTTTGACCCTGCTTTAACGGATATATTTTTTAAAAATTTGGATGAATTTTTAGAGGTCGGGAATTTGTATAAAGACTAAACTTGGGTTGTCAGACACATAGTTAGGCTGCGTAAATTTATTGTATTCCAATAAGTTTATTATTGATATTTCCATTGACAAAATATCGATTTTATATAAAATTAATTGCGGGGAAAAAATGAAATACTATATTAAATTTGAAAACGGGATAACCTTTGTTTATCTGATGGGCAAATTACAAAACGATGATTATGCGCAATTACAACATGAAATAATAAAACAAATAGCGGAAACGGATAAGCCGAAAGTTTTATTAAATATGAAAAATATGGATATTATTGTTTCAGATGGGATTGCGTTTTTACTCCTGCTTTCAAAAAAAATTGATAAACTCGGTGGGATTTTGAAATTAGCGGAGCTTTCGCGTGCCGTAAAATATGCGTTCGAAATTTCGGATGTTGACAAAATATTTAAAATATATGACAGCGAAACTTCGGCGTTGGAATTATGGTAAATTTCGATTTTTAGGGGGTTGTTATGAACTGCGTTTTAAAACAAAAAAATGACGTTCTCTGCGTCTATCTAATCGACAAATTGGAAGATAGCATATATTCCAAGATGCAGGCGGAAATAAGCAAATTAATAAAAAAAAAGAATATCAAAAATATACTGGTTGAAATGGAAAACCTAATTTTATTAACCTCCTGTGGTTTGAAGTTTTTGATTTTTTTATCCAAGCTGATTAAGGAAAAGAACGGAAAACTCAAACTTGCCTGTCTGTCCATACAGGCAAAAAACGCTATTCTTGTAGCAAGTATGGATAAACTTTTCGAGGTTTTTGATAATGAAAAAGAAGCGCTTGATTCTTTCGCGTAATTCATACCGATAATTTCATAGCTCTTTTTATTTGATATTTTTCGACAAAAGCAACATAATAAACATATAATATGGAGCTATGGTGGGATTATGAAACTTAAAAGTCGTATGTTGTGGACTTATATTCTTGTAGGCGTAATTCCCGTTTTTTTATCTTTAGTGATTTTTATTTTTGTTTTCAGGACAAGGTGGGAAGATACCCTGATTAATGACCTCTCAAGTATTATTAGCGAAATAAAAAGAAACATCTATGAAAAAGCCGAAAGACAGTCCTTTTTCGCCTACACAATAGCAAATTATATTTCCGCAGGCGAGGGTTTTAAATCGGCGGTTGAGCGCGAGGAACTTACCCGTTTTATTAATCAGCTATCCGGGACATCTACCGGCAGAAACAAGGTTTTTACGCGGTCTTACCTGCAACCGGAAATTATAGAATTTTTCCACAGGGATAAATTAGTGCAAAGCGAGTTTTGGTTGGAACATGCTTTCTATATAGAATACGGAACCCCTCCCGAACATGCAAGCTATATGTGGGAATATCTAAGCGACCCGGTAAGACACAGGTATTTTACCATATCTTTTCCTATGCTTCGTTCCAACACTTTAGTTATGCGAAACAGCGCAATCCTTTTTGATACCGATAGCAATGAGAAAGTCGGGATGGTTGTCTGCAGTTATCCGGTAAACAGGGATTTCCTGAATGGGCTTGTTAACCATCGCGAGGGAATAATCGCTTTTGTAAAAAACGATAACGGCATAGTTTTCAGCGACAATCAATTCGGCGAACTTAATATATTTGATAAAATCGCTGAAATTGAACTAACTGTGGAACGCCCTTATGCCTTGCTTATTATTGAGGGTTACGGAAAATACTATCTTGCCCGCGAAAACGTTTACTCATCAGTCGAATATGTTGACGGGAAAGTGGTGCGCAAAAGGATTGCCGATGTCGGTGTGCTTTATAGTTCAGCTACCATTGATAAACAGGTTTCATCTTTTCGTATTATAGGCGGTTCAATTTTACTGCTTATTTTAATCATTGTTTTTATCTTGGCATGGTACTCATCTAATGTTATAACCACCCCTATCATTAACCTTAAAAGTATGGTAATGGATTTTAAACATAATTACAACCCGATTCCGCCTCCGAATAAACTTGATGAAGAAATCTATTTGTTACAGGAAAGTTTTACCCAAATGTCCGAATCCATAATTTCCGATTTTGAACAAGCCTCTGTGGTGCAAAAATCCATATTAACGCCGGAATCTATTTACGGAAATATAGACGATTACGAAATAGATGTAAAATATCTGCCCGTAAACAGAAATATCAGCGGAGATTATTACAATGTAGAATCAATCGGAAACGGGATTATCTCGGTATTGTTATCCGATGTTTCGGGGCATGGAACACAGGCGGCGCTTTCCACTATGCAACTTCACGTTCTCAATACAGAATCTTTAAATTTCCATTTGCCTCACGAGCGTTTGGAATTTTTCGATTTTCGTTTCACCAAAGACCTCAAATCGAAAAATTATATAACCTGCTTTTTGCTTCATCTGTATAAAAACAAAATTATATACTCCAGCGGAGGTCATCCCGAACAATATCTGCTTAAAATTAAACTACGAAAGATTATTAAATTACAAACCGAGGGTAATATTATCGGCGCTTTTGCAGCCAATAATTTCACATCAAAGGAACTGGCTATAGAAAAGGGGGATATTATATTACTTTTCACAGACGGTATCTATGAGGAGTTCAACAAAAATAAGCGTGAATTCGGTCAGGCAAGACTTTTAAAATTTTTGGAAAAAGAAATCAAAAAAAAGTTGTTTGACCTCACCGCAAGCAAAATAAATGAAAAAATACTACACAGGGTTAATACCTACCGCAAAGAAGAACCTCTGAATGATGATATTACTATGATTACGATTAAAGTCCTGTAATTAATTATTCCGTCTATTCTAAACGCAGGAAAACTGGAATTTTTCATCAAGTTAGGTGTAAAATATACGCTAATTTTAAAATCGAGAGGAATGTTTTGGGTTTGGTTAATATGCATATTCACTCAAGCTATTCGGATGGTATATATTCGCCGATGGAAATTTTAAATCTTTTGGAGAAAACAAACCTTAGCGGATTTGCGCTTACCGACCATGATACATTCGACGGAATTGAATATATGCAAAAATGTATAAAAGAAACCAATTCTTCGCTTTTTTTTATACCCGGATGTGAAATTTCAACCTATTTTGGGCCATTGGGTGATATACATATACTCGCATATTTTGCCGACAATAATTATAAGAAATTTCTGCCGGTATTAAACGATATGCATCTTTACAGAAAAAATCGAGCAAAGGATATTATCGACAACTTAAACAATGCGGGATACTCATTGGATTTTGATAAAATATCAGGTAACAAAAAAATATCGCTCGGACGGATGCATATAGCGCGTGAATTGGTCAATCAGGGGTATTTTGATAATACCGATAAGGCTTTTGAAACCCTTTTACGTAAAGGATGCCCTTTTTATATACCGAATAAGTTGTTTAACACTATTGAGGTAATCGGCGAGATTTACGGTAATGGAGGAATTGCGGCACTTGCCCATCCCACTTTCCTTCAGGATGAGGAAAATTGGAAATATATTGATAATTTTGTAAAAAACGGGCTTAGCGCAATTGAGTGCTTCCATCCGAAAATTTCAAAAAAATTATCGCGAAAGATAAGACGGGAATTCAGATATAAACTGAATTTTGTCGGAGGAAGCGATTTCCACGACAACAGGGATTTTTATAACCTTGCTAAATTCGGTATAGATTTAAAAGAGGCAAAAGAACTTGTCAAATACTTTTATGTTTCATAAATATTTGATATAATATTACATAAAAAAAATAGGAGGAAAATAGATGGCACCTAAAATTGAAGGCGTAGTAAACAGCACCATAGGGGAAGGTTCCGTATTTCAAGGAAAATTCTTTGTCCAGGGTTCTTTCCAAATTAACGGCAAATTCGAGGGTGAAATCCGCACCGAAGAACATCTGCTTGTAGGCGAAACCGGTAAAGTAAAAACACAGGTTCTTCGCGCAAAGAAAATTACCGTTGCGGGAGTTGTCCTTGGTCATATAGAAGCACAGGAAGAGGTTAGACTCTTATCAACCGGCAGGGTTCTGGGAAATATCTCCGCACCGCAGATTACTATTGAACCCGGGGTTGTCGTAAAAGGTCAACTCCATCTTACCGCAGGACAGAAAAAGGACGTTGACAAGCTTATTGAGGATGCATATAATTCAGGACCTAATATAAATCTTGAAAATATGTTTGTCGAAAACAAAAGAAGCGAAGAACTAAAAGTAAAAGAAGAAATTAAATAACTAATGAGACTCAAGAGCAAAACAGAAATTGAATATATCCGCAAAAGCAACAGGATTATTGCCGAAATATTTGAGAAACTAAAACCCTATATGAGAGCGGGAATTACAACGCGGGAAATAGATAAGATTGCCGAAGACCATATATTTTCGCGCGGAGCACGTCCGGCATTCAAGGGATATACCCCCGCATTCGGTTTTCCTCCGTATCCCGCAAGCACCTGCGTTTCGGTTAATGAACAGGTTATCCACGGCATACCCGGAGACTATATACTTCGGGAAGGTGATATTGTCAGCGTGGATATAGGCACCGAACTTGCCGGTTATTATGGCGATGCTACCTACACATACCTTATCGGCGAAGTTTCGGATGAGATACGCGCGCTTAGTGAAAACACATTTCAGGCTCTTTATGAGGCAATATCCGTTTGTAAAAAAGGGAATTATCTTAACGAAATCGGCAAGGCTATCGATTTTTTTTTAAAGCCTTTCGGTTACGGTATTGTTCGGGACTACTGCGGGCATGGTGTCGGTAATGCAATACACGAGCCTCCCCCTATCCTGAACTACTTCGACCCCAAGCGCAAAGGTCCACGTCTCCAAAAAGGTATGGTTTTGGCTATTGAACCTATGATTACTCTGGGGAGTTACAAAGTTAAGACACTTCCCGATAAATGGACATTGGTTACGGAAGACGGGAAACCGGCAGCGCATTGGGAACACTCCGTTGCAATAACGGACGGAGAGGCGGATATTCTGTCCGTTATTTAATTTTTAGGGAACAGGCTATGGATTTTGAAATAGTTATAGTCGGTAGCGGAATCGCCGGCAATATCACAGCTTATCATCTTGCCAAATCAGGTTTTAACGTTGGAATTATCACCAAAAACGACACAATAGAAGAAAGCAATACTTTCTATGCTCAAGGCGGAATTGTCTATAAAGGCTATGGGGATAAGCCCGAATTTCTTTACAACGATATTATGAATGCGGGGGCGGGAATCTGCAACCCCGAAGCGCTTAAAATTATCAGCGAACTTGGTTCCAAGATGGTAGAAGAAACCCTAATCAACGAGCTTAACGTTAATTTTACCCGTAAAGAAGACAACTCTCTTGATTTAACCGACGAGGGCGCTCACTCGGTTAAGCGAATAATCCATTCTTACGACACTACCGGGCAAAGCATCCAGACAGCTTTAACAAAAGCCCTGTCCGACTTCCCGAATATAACTTTCCTTACCGACCATACGGTAATAGATATAATCACCCTTCAACACCACTCCAAAGACAAATTCCGTATGTATAAACCGCATATTGCGCTTGGGGTTTACGCACTTGATAACAAAACCAAAAAGGTCAAAAGAATTCTGTCAAAGACTGTCGTTCTCGCGACCGGAGGTATCGGACAGGTATATCTCCATTCCACAAACCCGCCTTGCGCTACGGGGGATGGTTATGCGATGGCGGCACGCGCGGAAATTCGATTAATCAATATGGAATATACGCAATTCCACCCGACAACCCTTTATCATTCCAAAGGGAATAATTTTCTAATATCCGAGGCTGTGCGCGGCGAGGGTGCAATTTTGACAGACCGTAACGGGAACGCCTTTATGCACAAATATCATCCGCAAAAGGAACTTGCCCCGCGTGATATTGTTACCCGTGCCATTCTTGCGGAGATGCTCGAATCGGGGGACAAATTTGTTTATCTTGACCTGTCGCCTATCGAAAAAAATAAAATAATGGAGCGTTTCCCCTACATTTACAATACCTGTTATAATCTCGATATTGATATAAAAAATTATCCCATACCGATAGTTCCGGCGTTTCATTTTTCCTGCGGAGGTATAAAAACGGATATGCTGGGAAGAACGGAATGCGACAGGCTGTTTGCCGTAGGGGAGGTTGCATGCACGGGGCTTCACGGCGCAAACCGCTTGGCAAGCACCTCGCTTCTTGAAGGCGTTGTATTCGGACAAAGAATCGCCGAATTTATTACCGAAAATCGCGAAGACTATATAAATTATAAATTGCCGGATATTCCCGACTGGATTGATACGGGATTCACGGATACCGTTGACCCCGCTTTAATCCATCAAGACCTGACCTCGTTACAGCATATTATGTGGAATTACGTCGGAGCATTAAGAAGCAAACGAAGACTCCAGCGCGCCATAACCGACCTTAAAAATCTCCGCGACGAAATAGAAATATTTTACAGGGATACGAAAATCGACAAGCGCATAATCGAATTGCGTAACGCCGTTCAAACCGGCTTGATTGTAGCGCGTCAGGCATGGACAAACAGGGAAAGTTGCGGCGCTCATTACAGGATTGATTAATCTATCTAAACGTCAAGAATAATTCCCACGGGGCAATGGTCTGAGCCTTTAATATCGGGCAATATAAGCGCATCTTTAACGCAAGGCAGAAACTCATCGTTGACAAAAAAATAGTCTATACGCCATCCTATATTGTTATCACGGGCACTAAAGCGATATGTCCACCACGAATACTGCTTTTCAAGTCCGGGATTAAAATGTCTGAACGTGTCGGTATATCCATAAGATATAAATTTATCAATCCATTCCCTTTCGACAGGCAAAAACCCCGAATTTTTCTCATTAGCTTTTGGGTTTGCAAGGTCGATTTCTTTGTGTGCGGTATTAAAATCCCCGCAAACCACGATATTTTTACCGTCCCTTCTCAAACCCTCCGCATATTCCAAAAAGGTATCATAAAAATCAAGTTTATATTTCAAGCGTTCATCGTCTTTCTGACCGTTGGGAAAATAAATATTGAAAAGGACAAATTTTTCATATTCGGCAATTATAGTCCTGCCCTCGTTATCAAAATGCTTGACGCCGAAACCTTTTTTGACCGAAAGAGGCTTGATTTTAGAAAACAACGCCGTCCCGCTATACCCCCTTCGTTTCGCGGGATTCCATATAGAGGTATAATCTTCGGGTGAAAGGATAACCTCGCTTAACTGTTCGGGCAATGCTTTAATCTCCTGAATGCCGAGGATATCCGGTTTTTCCGTATTAAACCAATCGAAAAAACCGTTTTTTACAGCCGCGCGAATACCGTTTACATTCCACGAAAATAGTCTCAGCATAAAATCTCCTATAAAACGGGAGTTTCAATAAGCATCAATTCTATATCGCCCCTTCCGCTAACCGAAATATTATATGAAAAAATACCTTTACGAATAGAGAGAGTGAGATAAAAAAATAAGTCCCCCGTTTTGCTTACAAGCATCCCGTCAATGTAATTAAATATATCGGTAAGATTTAACTCGGCGCTCCCCATTTTTTGAGGAGTAACGGCTTTTTCATATTCGTCCCTTTCAAAAACGTCTATGCCGATTTTATTTGCTACATTAAGATTTAGCGTGTCGAAATTACGAATAGAACGGGAATGGGAATATGCGGCAATATACCTGTCGTCCCTGCCGCTTTCCCTGACGTTGTAATTGGTGGAAACCGTATAACCGTTCCAAAGTTTTTCCATATCGTCGAATTGAGGTAAAACCGCATTGGCATACGAGGAGAGTTGTGCATTGGGACGCTCCTGATGAAACGCCGTAACTTTTCCGTATTCGGTAATATAGAAAGTGGAAAACCACGTTCTAAGCAGGTTTACGCTTTTGATAATCTCCGCGTTGACACGCGCATCTCCGCCGTCAACATTGAGGTCGCGGATTATAAAATTTACCCTGTATCCCAGATTCGATACATAAGAAACGGGGGTCATTTCGGCTTTTCCGCTGATTTTTATATCTCCGCTGTATTGAATTATCATAGCATTGACATTCATATTTACATCAACCTTAAAATCGTAGGCAACCGTTTTGCCTTCCTCAAAATTGTAACGGGGCTTTATATCGGTTCTTACTTCTCTTGCGCAGGTTGAAACCATAATTACGGTTATTAAACTAAGCGCTATATTCACCCATTTCTTTTGCATAAATCTCTCCTATTCTGGAATCAATCAAATCAGGCGAAACAAGCTCCGCTTCCGAACCTTTGCGGGCTTTAAGTTCCAACTTATTATCATTAACAAAACTTTTGCCTACCGTTAAACGTATAGGTATCCCGATTAAATCCGCATCCTTGAATTTAACCCCGGCGCGCTCATCCCTGTCGTCTAAAAGGACTTCATAATTTTTGCCGAGTTCTTTATAAAGCCTCTCCGCCTCGTTCATAATCTTTTCATCGGAAATATTAACGGGAACAATAATAATATGATACGGAGCAATAGACATAGGCCAGATAATACCGTCCTTATCGTGGGATTGTTCAATTACGCTTGCGAGAGTTCTACCTACCCCGATACCGTAACATCCCATAACCGGATGTCTGTCCTCTCCGTTTTCATCCTGAAACGTAACGTTCATAGATTTAGTATATTTATAACCGAGCTTAAAAATATGCCCGACTTCAATTCCCCTGTAAGCGGAAAGCGGGGTTTTGCATTCCGGGCAAGCGTCGCCTTCTTTTACAAGTGAAATATCGGCAAAAATATCAACCTTAAAATCGCGTTCGATATTGACATTGATAATATGGGTGTCCTTTTTGTTGGCTCCCGTTATAACATTGCTCATATATTTAACCGAATCATCGGCAATAATCTTAACCCCTGAAATCCCCGAAGGACCTGCAAAACCTACGGGAGCGCCTGTAACTTTAAGTATGGTTTCATCATCGGCAAGTTCAATTTCCGCCGCGCCGATTGCATTCTTGAGTTTAACCTCATTGATTTCCAAATCGCCGCGTATAATAGCAAGTATAGGTTTGCTATCCGCGATATAGACTATGGATTTTATAAATTTATCAGGCTGGGTTTTAAAGAATACGGTCAACTCTTCAATAGTGCGAACATCGGGAGTAGCGACTTCCTCAACGGGATTAAGTGTTACTTCGGAAGCGACAAATTCCCTGAAAGCAACGGCGCGTTCGGTATTTGCTATATACCCGCATTCAGGGCATTTAACAATTTCCTCCTCGCCGACTTCGGAAGCCACCATAAACTCCTCGCTTGCAGAGCCTCCCATAGCGCCGGTATCCGCCTGCACCGGGTCAACCTCAAGCCCGCATCGCTTAAAAATCTTTCGATAAGCCTTTCGCATAGCCTGATAGTTAGTCTCAAGCCCCGCCTCGTCTATATCAAATGAATAAGCGTCTTTCATAATAAACTCCCGCGCCCTCATCACGCCGAAACGCGGACGGATTTCATCACGGAATTTCAGGTTAATTTGATAGAGGTTTAACGGCAAATCGCGATACGACTGGATATTTTCGCGAACTATTGAAGTAAACGTTTCCTCGTGCGTGGGTCCGAGAATTAAATCAACGTTATGGCGGTCTTTAAAGCGAAGAAGCTCTTTACCGTAAGCAAAAAAACGTCCGCTTTCTTTCCAAAGTTCGGCGGGTGTTACAAAAGGCGGTAAAAGCTCCTGAGCGCCCGCTTTATCCATTTCATCGCGGATAATATCCATAACTTTGCGAAGGGAACGTAAACCGAGAGGCATAAACGTATAAAGTCCTGCTGATGTTTTACGAATAAGCCCCGCGCGAATCATAAGAATATGCGATTTGATTTCCGCATCCTTTGGTTCTTCACGAAGTGTAGGTAACAGCAATCTTGAATAACGCATAGGTTTCTCCATAAAAGTAAATTGCCTGAATATTATACAATAATACGGACATAAAAGCCAGAAAATTAAGTTCAACTGCAAAAAGGGATGTTACCAGCTACCGCCGCCGCCCCCTCCGAAACCGCCTCCGGAGCCTCCGCCGAAACTTCCACCGGAGAAACCTCCCCCCGAACCGCCGCCCTCCGGCGCGGGTTGAGACACCGCAGAACTATTTATATCGGAAAGACTGTGCCTTAAATCACGGATAAAATATGTCGCCATAAACGCCCCCGCCATTCTGTTGCCGGAATACCATTGCGGAGGTTCGGTCAAAAGTTTGTTAAACAACTTGCCCCACCTGTTTTCCATACCGAATATTATCGCATACGGAATTGTCTCATCAAAGTAATGAGGGTCTTCTTTCAGGAGCATCCTGATTCTATCCTCTTCGGCGCGTCTCATAAATTCCCTGAAGCCCAAAATTTTGCCGTAAGAATCTAAACCCTTAACGGTTTTTTTAGGCATAATTATAGCAAAAAATATACTGCACAGCGTTGTAAACACAAAAAGCAAAGCCGATTTTAAAGGATTTTCAAAAAATATCAATCCGATTATTATCATAATCAGAGACACAACGGCAAAGAAAATATACATCCCGCGCCAGAAATTTCCGCTTTCCTCAAAAAATCCTCTTGTCTTGAAATACCCGTCAAAAGTATTTTTTACCATCGCTAAGTCCGAAAAGAATTTCTCCTCGTAAGACGATGTATAAACGCGGTTGGGGATTTTTTTGTTTACATAAGTCTTTTTAAACATTCTGTCAAGAAGCTCTTCCTCAAAACGCCTGATAAAAGCATTTTCGGGAACATTTTCGACTTTTTCAATAAAGGTTTCGCCGTCTTTATCCTGCCCGATTTTAATAAACCCTCTCTGAGCCAAATCGACAACGGTAGAGGGCAAATCGAAATTGGCGAACTGACTTAAAATAGATTTTGCATCGGATGGTGAAACATCTTTCGGCGGGAAAAACTCGGTCATTACCGGAATACGCTCATCCTTGCCATGCTTCCACCATATCCGAAAAGAAATAAGTAAAAATATCGCCATACCAATCAAATGGTAATAAGCCCTTAAAAAGTTCATTAATTTATACAAAAATTCGGTAAACGGACTTCTATGAATAATCCCTTTTGGAATGCGCGCTTGGACGGTAATGCCCTGATAAGGCGAAAGTCTGTGCGGGAAATCGATAATTAATTTACGCCCGTCGATTTGTCCCTGTAATTGATTTGTAGCTTCCCGCGCCCCGTAATAAATCCTGTAATCTATGTTTTCACCCATAGCTATATTTGTAGGAAAAGTCATAACGACACGGGATTTATAGATATTTACAGGCCATTCCGTCCCGATAACGTTCCAGTAAATTTCATCATAGTCATCATTGTCGGTAATAACGGCGTGATTTGCCTCATACGAAATATTGTAAAGCCTTTCTCCGCGATGATAAACTCCCTCCGTTCCGAGACGGATTTTAACGTAGCCGTTGTCCCGCATAACGACTTTCTCATGGTCGGAATCTATATTTCCAATCCGAATGCGCCTCTTTTTACCGTCAATCTCCGAGATATAAGGAATAGTTCTGAAAATCCCCTGCCTTGAGTAATGAAAATCGACCAATATCCTCTCTTCAAAGACTAAAACCCCGCTTTCAAGAACCTCAACATCGACCTCAAAGTTTTTAATATCGAAATACTCGGCAAAAGCGCAGACAGGTAAAAACAAAAACAGCACAAATGCAATAAAATTTTTCATCAGGTTTCTCCGTTTTTTTATTCAAAGGGAATGGTCTGTTGCCTCAATATTCCCGATAACTTATTGTAATATACGGAGTTGCAGGCGTCAAGAATGAGGGTTTTTGTTTCAGTTAAATCGGAACAAATTGCACATTAAATATCAAAAACCTGATTCAACTTGACATTAACCCTGTTTAGCGTTATCTTACAAGTAGGGAGAGAAACCGCAAAAATTGGGGTTATAGTTATTTTATTTGTGCCGATAATTAGAAACAGAAGAAATATTAAAGGAAAACGGCAAAAAATGGATAAAAGCAGGGTTTTAGTCTTCCTCTTTGTAGTATTTTCGATTTTTTCAACTGTCTATGCACGTCCGCGATTACCGCTTCCCGGCGCTTCCGATAAAATGGATACGGAAAAGATAATAGACGACCTTGTTATGTTAAAGCGAATACCCATCGAGCAAAAAGAAAACGACAAAAAAGATTTGGAACTTGAAAACTTTATTCTTAATGATTTTGCAAAATACGTTCAGGAATTGGATACGCGTTCAAAAACGCTGTTCGGTCATCGTTCTCCCTTCAGGGAGATGCAGGCTCACCCATCGGATGAATCCGTTTTTGAAGCTATTGCAAACAGAAACGCGGCTAAACAAAATTACAATATAGAGGTTGAAAAAGTTGCACGTCCCGATTCTTTTGCATCGGACTCCATACAGCGTAACGAACGATTATCCAAAGCATTTTTTACTATTAATATCGGGGGCGAAACTTTTCATATACGCTTTGCAGGAGGAACTATAAACCAGCTTGCCACAATAATTAACCAGCAGGCGGGTGAAAAAATTAACGCGAGGGTAATCAACGATACCTCATCTACGGCAGTGCTTCAGGTTTCAGGAAAGAAACCGGGAGCAGAAAACAAAATAGAGTTTTCCGGTGAAACGGATGAGCTTTTTAGGATTGGATTATTGAAGCAGGGAATAGAAAGAACCGATGATATTAAAATCATCCTGTCCGATATTTTATCAATGAATGAGCTTCAGATTCTTGCAACACCTGAAAGAGTGATATTGCGTTCGCAAAACGAGGGAAGCCTTGATATTTCAAAGCACAATATTGAAATTTATCCCAAAACAACGTTGTTTTTTAACGCGGAAATTCGGATTTTGGATAAGGACGCTCCTGTTACCGAAGCCGTTGATAATGATGAGTTTCCTGCGCTTAGAATCGGGCAAATGGAAGGAATTACGTTAAGCAACATTACGGTTGAGGGTGGATGGCTTATACCGTTTTACGTTGAGGAGACAGAACCTCCTGCAGCGCCGCAGGAAGTTACTAATTTTACGGGAATTTTTACTATCGTTTTTGAGGATAACACTCGCCGCACTTTTGAAGTAACCGAAAGCGGAAGTTTTTCATTCCCTTTGGGAAGTTTTTCGGAAAAACGAGCTTCCAAGATAATACTCAGGAATCTCAACACCGACCGCGATGTTACTATTTCGGATGTTCGTTTTGTTACCGAAATAGAAGACGGCGGTATTCAACCGAAAAACCCTATTACAAAGGCAAGCGATGCCGTTATCAAAGTTGACGGCGTTAGAGTTGTCAGACCTGATAACAGTATAGATGATATAATAGACGGCGTTACTCTCCATCTTAAAAGGGAATCGGAATTTCCTCTAAACCTGAATGTCGATTATGACTATGACTTAATAATAGATTCAATCTTAGACTGGGTTCACGCATATAATCTTGTAATGGAATATTTAGTAATAGTAACGCGTCCTAACTTAGCCAGAACCCCGTTGCATAAAAGAGAAGATGAAAACTTGCGGGACGGGGTATTTCAAACCGATTCGAGTTTTCAAACCTTGCGAACCCGCCTAAGAAATGTTGTTATGAACTCATATCCCACTTCTCTCGGCAGAGAATTAGCTGTTTTAGAACAAATTGGAATATTCACAAAGCGCGCGGGAAGAATTGACACAGCATCGGACGAATGGGAAATTGCACGAATGGGAATATTGGATGTGGACAAGGATAATCTAAGGGAATCTCTTTTAACGAAATTCAGGGGAGTGGAAGAAATTTTTGCAAATGACACAACGGGAGATATTGTAAGAGATTCGGGAGCTGCGGTTGAAACCGCAAACGTCCTTCAATTAGCGCAGGGAGCAGCCGGATTTATCACCCGTAAGCGTCAAAATAATGAAGAACGTATCAAAGAACACACAAGACAAATCGCAAGAATGGAAGAAGACATCAAGGATTATGAGGCACAGGAAAGAAGGCGTTTCGGGAGAATGAATCAGGCTATTATAGAATCCGAATCCCGCAAAAACTGGTTGGATAATCAATTCAAAAACCGCTAAAGCAATTTTACACTAAGGATTTTTTCTCAAGATATTTTTTTTATTTATTTTTATGAATCAAACAATTTTTCTATTGACAAAAAAAGTAAAAGAGTTAGAATATGGGTCAGTTAATAAAAATAATCCTTTCATAATAATCAAAAACATATTGACAATAAAAAAAAATATTATAAAATATGCATTCAAATTGAAAGTTCGATAAAGTAAAGAAGGATGGAGGGTATCCTATGGATTTACAAGAAAGGGCTATTGACAACCGAAAATATGCTCGTGAAAAGCGAAGGAAAGATGCATTTGCGGCGTGGGTATTTTTGCTGCCCAATTTTTTGGGTTTTCTGCTTATAACGTTTTTTCCCGTGTTTTTTACCTTTTTCCTGTCGTTTACCGAGTGGGATGGGCTAACATGGGCAAGTCCTGCCGAACTCTCGGTAGTGTTGGCAACCCGGGACGGGTCTCCTGCCAGACAAACCGTAACCTTACCTGAAGGAACTCCGCTTACCGTAACTACAACTCAACGTGATAGACGTCAAGTGGGAATAAATGTTCCTTACCGTATAAATCAGGATATTGTCATTGGCGCAGAAGAAACTATTCATTCATTTATACCTATAAATGCATTAAGGGAATGGTCATTTTATAAAACTCCTGCCGACACGCCTATAGTTGAGCCGGTGGTTGATATGGTAGAAGAAGATTTAAGACAAAATATTGCTGAGGGTCAACTTTTCTTTTCAAGAGATAATTTGACGGCAATTAACCCCCGTTTTGAAAAAGGTGTTGAAGGTGTGGCTTTGGAAGCAAGCGAGGCAACTGCCGATATTTCTATTGTTAAAAGAGTAACCGAAGAAGACGTGGTTATACCTGCAGGCACTGTGTTTTTTGTTGACCTTTTTATAAACATAGTAACAGGTGTGGAAACAGTGGAATGGACTTTTATTTTAGACAGACCTCTTGTCCTTCAGGCGGGTGAAACCGAAACAAGAGTTCCCGTTAACGTTAAGGCTGAACAAAGCGGAGCAATAGCCGCAGAGCCGGTTTTAAGAAGGATGACGCTTGAAACTCCCGAGCGAATACCCAATGTTGCCGTCCGCCCTAAATTTATTCGCAGAACGGGAACAAGCGGTATAAAAATGGTGGGTTTTAAAAACTATAGAAATCTATTTGTTACGGACTCCCGTTTTCGTTTCTATATGTATAATACGCTCATATTTTTACTCCAAATTCCATTCGGTATGGCGCTTTCACTTATAATGGCGCTTGCTATGAACCAACCGCTAAAGGGAATTGTGGTATTTCGTGTGTTATTCTTTATCCCCGTTATTTCAAATATCGTAGCCGTTGCCCTTTTGTGGCGATGGATATTTAATGCCGATTATGGGTTAATAAATACCGTGCTTAGAGGTATAGGTGTAATGAATCCGCCGCGATGGTTTTCTAATCCCGGATGGGCAAGGGTTACCATCATTATTGCTGAAGTTTGGAAAGGCGCAGGTTATAATATGATGCTTTATCTTGCAGGTTTACAGGGTATTCCTCACTATCTTTATGAAGCAGCGGAAATTGACGGGGCAAGCGGATTTCAAAAATTCTGGAATATTACCTGGCCTCTGCTCGGACCTACCAATTTCTTTATTATAATTATGGGTGTAATCGGGGGATTTCAGGCTTTCGGCACGCAATATGTAATGACAGCCGGAGGTCCTGCAGGCTCTACCACTACAATAGTGTATTACCTCTATAACCACGCTTATCAGTGGAATAATATGGGCTATGCGACCGCTATCGCCGTTGTGTTGTTTGCTTTCGTTATGATTATTACAATCATAAACTGGAACCTGACCGAAGGCAAAGTGGAATATTAAGGAGGATAATATGGCAACAGTATCAAGTAAAACTACTTCATATACAAATACCAAAGGGCTAACCCTTCAGGAAATACGAAGGCGGGAGCGAATACGGCGTAATATTATCTCTTATGTTGTATTAAGTTTGGTGTCGGTATTTTTTATTCTCCCGTTTATCTATACAATATCTACATCAATGAAATATCCGGGAGACATCTTTGACGGCAGATTTATACCTAATCCGGTTATAGAACCGTTTTGGTATAACTTTTTCGGGCGCACCGAAATGGCAATTTCCGGGCTTAGATATGACGGCGCGTTTTATGCGGGATGGTCGAGAACGGGAATTCCTCCTTTCGCAAGATATTACCTCAACTCCATTATCGTAGCCATAACCGTTACATTCTTGCAACTTGTTACCTGCTCTTTAGCCGCTTATGCATTCTCCCGCCTCAAATGGCCCGGCAGAAACAAAATATTTTTGGCATATCTCGGAACAATGATGGTTCCCGGTCAAGTTTTGATGATACCGTGGTTTATTATGTTTACTCAAATCGGCTTGATTGATACTTTGATGGCTATAATACTTCCGGGCGCTTTTTCCGCATACGGAACGTTTATGCTACGGCAATACTTTATGTCTATACCGGCTGCGCTTGAGGAAGCGGCTGTTATTGACGGGGCTTCAAAAATGCAAATACTCGGTTTGATTATAGTTCCGTTGTCTAAAACGGCGCTTGCCACGTTGGCAATTTTTACATTCCTGTTCTCATGGAATGACTTTATGTGGCCTTTGATTGTTCTTCATTCCGATACAAACAAAACTTTGCCTATCGGCTTGCAGGCATTCCAAACATCTTACGGCGCACAGTGGCATTTGATTATGGCGGCTTCGTTAATCGTGCTTTTACCCGTGATTATAGTGTTTATCGCAGGGCAGAAGCAAATTACCAAAGGTATTATGATGACGGGTATTAAATAGATTTTAGTTTATAATTTGCGAGCCTCTTTTGAGGCTCGTTTTTTTTTGACTTTTATTTACGGTAAGTTTACAATTATCTAAATCAAGGAGAAACGCTTGAAAGAAACATACAACCCCCTGTCATTAAAAAATGCCGAAATCTACTCTTTGCCTCTTTACGAACTTGATTCCTCTTATAAGCAAGTATTTTTAGCCCATATTTTAACGGAAATCGGAAATAAACTTGAAAATCTCGGTATAGATGAGTTTGTTGTTTTAAACACCGAAAAGATGGATATTTTCTATAAATCGAAAAGAACTAAAAAAGCGCTTCCTATCCTGATGATATATATAGCGAATGGGAAGATAACGGTAAAACTTAAAAACAGGAGCAAACCCGCTATATTGGATAATGCCTGTGCCGAAACCCTTTTGGATATTAACGAGGCAATTATCGCATACATAAAAAATCATAAAGTTAGACGGGAGAGCTAACCTCTTTCAGAATTTCCACCATTCTTTCATGTATCCGCCCGTTAGATGCAATAATGGTTTTCTGATATACGTCAAAATCCCCGCCGTAATAATTTGTAACTACCCCGCCGGCTTCACGAACAATAATATAACCCGCCGCCATATCCCAGGGTTTGAGCCCCTCTTCATAGAAAGCATCGCAACGCCCGCAAGCAACATACGCCAAATCCATAGCGGCAGAACCAAGCCTGCGAAATGCCTCAAAGTCTCTCACGATAACTTCCATACTTCGCATAAGTTCGTTCATTCTCCCGCCCTTGCGATATGGAAATCCCGTAACAATCATAGATTTGCCCGGATTGGATATGTTTGATACCTGTATGGGGTTGCCGTTCAAAAAAGCGCCATCGCCCAAAGATGCGGTATATAGCTCCTGCAATACGGGATTATAAATCACGCCTGCAACGATTTTTTTTTCAATCTCAACGGCAACACATACGGCAACATAAGGAATTTTATGAGTGAAATTTACCGTGCCGTCTATAGGGTCTATTATCCATTTTATATCACTGCCTTTATCGACGGAAAGGTTTTCCTCGGTAAGTATGGAATGTGCGGGGTACCGGGAATTTATAATGCGCACAATCGCTTCTTCGCTTAATTTATCGTAAAGCGTAACGGGGTCGGCAAAACCTTTAAGCTCTATTTTTTTATCGACGCTATCCCTGCCGAAACCCTCTGAAATAATTTTTCCGCCTTCCATCGCAGACTTAACTGCAACATCAAGAAATTCCTTATAACTCATCAAAACTCCGATTAACTTAGTAATTCCTTAAGCCGTTTTGCATTTTCAACGGCAAACCCGGAAGATGTATTATTAAAAAAAATGAAACACTTTTCAAAGCCGGATATTTTAATTTTTTCGGCAAATTCCTTAAGCTCATTATCCGTATAAAGAGAGTGAAGCATACGGTCTTTTCCATGAAACCGAAAATATAAAGTGTTGAATCTGGAATTATCAGGAAAAAACTCAATTTTCGGAGAAGAAACACCTACCGGAATAATATTTTTATTAGCGCAGGCATCAAGAAACCCTTTTTTCAGGCATTCCTCATTTCTAAACTCCAAAGCATAACGATATTCTTTAGGAAGCAAGGAAAAAAATTTTTCAAGCTTGTCTTCGCTAAAATCACAATCCTGAGGAAGCTGGATTAAAATAATCTCCACCCGTTCTTTGATAATATTGATTCTCTCAAAGAACTCGTCAATTACTTTGCGATTATCGGTTTCCGCTCGAAGATGTTTTTGGTGAGAAATCTTGCCGAACATTTTGACGCAAAACCTAAAATTCTCAGGGGTCTTTGCCTTCCATGATTTCACGTAATTAACAAACGGTAACCTGTAAAATGTCGAATTGACTTCAATAATATCAAAATGTTTGGAATAAAAAGATAAATAATCCCCGCACGGTAAATCGGGAGGATAAAACTCTCCTACCCAATCATCATAATTCCACCCGGATGTTCCGATTTTTATTTCCATAATTCACCCCCCGTATTACCTATTTTTTTTCTTATTACTTTTTACAGAACCTTATTTACAACCTAATAACTTCCTTTTGAATATGAACCCAAAATTTTCAGAAATACCGAATCCTCCTTAACTTTATCAAGCGCTTTTTTGAGCGCACTATTATTGATACTCTCGTCAATATCAATAAAGAACAAATAATCCCAAGGTCTTCGCTTTGACGGTCTGGATTCTATCTTTGAGAGATTAATATTATAAACCTGAAAAGGCGAAAGGAGTCTCAACAAAGCGCCGGGTTTGTCTTTAACCGAAACAAGCACGGTGGTTTTTTCGGGATTATCAGCCTTTTGTTTATCGGTAGAGATAATCCAAAAACGGGTATAGTTTTCGGGATTGTCCTCAATATTTCTTTCTAAAATGTTTAGCCCGTATTTTTCGGCAGCTATTTCACTTGCGATTGCCGCAGAAAATTTATCCCAAGGAACCAAACTTGCGGCTTTGGCGGTGCTTGACACCTCCATTTTTTCCGCATTCGGAAGATTGGTTTCTATCCATATACGACACTGCGCAAAGCCCTGTGGATGCGAATATATGCGCTTAATCTCGCTTATATTATCAACGTTTGCCAACAGATTATGATGGATACTCAGATAAGTTTCGCCGACTATGGTTAAAGGAGAATCGACAAACTCATCAAGAGTCAAATTAACCGTTCCCTGCTGGGAATTTTCAATAGGAACGATACCGAAATTCATCTTGCCGTTTTCAACCTGACGGAAAACGTCGGGGATTGTAGCAATGGGATTTAATATAACGGAACTCCCGAAATGTTTTATAGCCGCCTGCTCGGTAAAAGTTCCCTCAGGACCGAGATAACCAATCATCAAAGGTTCTTCAAGAGAACGCGCCGCAGATACAATTTCGGTAAAAATATGCATCAGGGCTTCGGTAGGAAAAGATTTTTTTGAATTAGACAATATACGGCTTTTTACTTCTTTTTCACGACCCGGCTGGTAAATAGGAATATCATATTTTTTCTTGTAGTCACCTATCTTTTTAACTAAATCAGCGCGCTCATCCAATAAGTTTACCATTGAAATATCAACATCATTGATTTTCTTGCGAAGTTCGTCAAGGAACTTCATATCCGCAGCGTTGCTTTCCTCTTTTTTATTTTTAGCATTCGCCATTTATAACCTCCATTATTCCGTAAGTTGTAAAGCATCAAGACTTGTTCTAATAGAATCCAAAACGCCTTCTATATTAGCAGAAGTAAGTCCAAGTTTTCCATATTCCTCAGGCATAACATTCTTATCCACCCTAAAGTCAACACTGCTTCCCGGTGCAACCTGATAAGAAAGCCTGTTGGCAACATCTATTATATAAGCGTCCGTTTTAAAGTTTGCAGGCGCTTTTGAACTGGTGTGATGGTATCTAACGGAATTGACTAAGAAATCCGGTAAGTTCCAAATTTCAATAAGTTTAGACCCGATTAAAGCATGGTCAATCCCCGCTATCCTCAATTCCGCCTCAATAAAATCAACTTTTCCCTCATTAACCTGAAACTTCAGGTTATCCACATAATTTTTAAGTGTAATATCCAATAAAATTTTGCCGACATCATGCAAGAGACCCGCAACAAAAAATTTTTCATGATTGGAAAGCTTCATTATTTTTGCAATTGAACGAGCCGTCATCGCAACAGCCAAAGAATGAGACCACAATTCACCTTTTTTCAGTCCATAAGTATGCAAGTCTTTAGAAAGCATCTGCCGCGTCAACATAGATAAAACAAGACTCTTTATTGTATCCAATCCTAATATTACAACCGCATCTTTAACATTAATAATTTCCCGCGCATACCCGTAATATGCGGAATTTGCCATTTTCAAAATTTTTAACGTTAAAACCTGGTCGCTTTCAATAATTGCCTCAAAGTCGGCGGGAACGGAAAATTTATCCTCAATAAGATTAAGTATCTCCATTCCTATATGAGGCAAAACCGGCAAATCCTCGGCTTTAGCTAATATCTTATCAAATTTATCCATAACAGCCCCTATAAACACAAACCTCAAAATTTCTAACTATAAAAATAAAACACGATATTCTATTCTTCACCCCCAAGACTTAATTCCAGCTCATTTTGCCCGTTTTCATCTTCAATCTCATTATCCTCGTCCTCATCATCCATAGAAAATTCGTTCAAATTAATGGTTTCAAGCGAGGGTAAATCATCCAAGTTCTCAAGCCTGAAAAGTTCCAAAAAGCGCTTGGTTGTCGAATACACAGGAGACTTTAAAACGTCATCGGTAGAACCCGAAATAGTAATGAGTTTATAACCTAAAAGCATATTAATACTACGAGTGCTTGAGACACCGCGAATTTTATCAACGTCCTCTTTGGAAATCGGTTGCTTATAAGCAACAATCGCGAGAGTTTCAAGAGCGCTTCGGGATAACTGGTTCTGGTTTCTCCTGCCGAAAAGCTCCTCCATCTCATCTTTAAAATGCGGATTTGATACCATCTGAAACCCGCCCGCGACCGAAATTATATTCATACCTGCTTTTCTATCATTATAATCGGCATTAATCTCATCAATAAGAGAAATAATTTCATTTTTAGACATTTCAAATATATCACAAAGCTCGGAAAGTAAAACGGATTTCCCGTTCACAAAAAGGATAGCTTCCATTAATCCTTTAAGCTCGCTGCGGGAATAAGTCTTGTTTAAAAATAGAGAACCCCTCATCTTCCCCTTCCTTTTGTTTAACTAACCTTAATATCATCACATCTCTCAATATCGATATCCGAAAACAATTTCATCTGGTGAAGCAAAACCTGTTGACGATGCCCCAACTCCATTGAACCGAGAAACGATGCTATTTTATCTATTTTCGTCTTTTGGTTTTTTGCAACCTCACTAAATTTTACCATTTTTTTTGTATTAAGTAAACCTAAAATGAAGTTCATTTTTTCCTCAACATTAACTTCTCGCCTTTTTATAGGTATAGGTTTGCGGACAAAAGAGCCGTAATATCGTCTAACCGCCGAAATAAGGTCTCCGACCATAAGCTCATCAAGACTACGCCCGCGGGATTTGGCAAACGGGTCTCTGACATACCCGCGCGCATAATAAATATCCCCCGCGCTTTTCAAGCGGCCGAGTTCGCGTCCAAGATACCTGAATTTCTTATACTCTTTCAAACGCGCAAGAAGTTCCGCCTCATCCTCCTCCCCGAGAGTGTCCTCCTCCAAGCGAAGATGCGGCAATAATTTACGGGACTTAATATACACAAGTCGCGCCGCCATAACAAAAAACTCCGATGCCATATCTATATTAAACATCTGCATCGTCCGTATATAATGTATATACTGGTCGGTTATTTCGGCAAGCGCTATATCCGTAATATCAAGTTTAGCCTGTCCTATTAATTCCGTAAGCAGGTCTAAAGGTCCCTCAAAGTTTTTGAGCTTGAGATTATAACCGCATTTAATTATACCAAGCATACTCCCCTCATTTAATACCGTCTTTTGCAATCCATACCAACTGCTTCACGCACCTTCAGCATAGTTTCTTTAGCGGTTTTCCCCGCACGCATAGTCCCGTCATTCAAAACGTCGTTTATATAATCTTTATCGTTTATCAATTCGGCGCGTTTTTCTCTAAATTCGGCAAAAAATTCTTCAAGCGCCGCGACTAACTTTTTCTTGCAATCCACGCACCCCATAGAAGCGGATGTGCAATCATTCCTGATTTGACCGATAAATTCCTCTTCGTTTTTAAAAGCAAGATAATAAGGAAAAAGATTACACTCATCGGGATGCCCCGGGTCGGTGCGTTTAACTCTTTTAATATCGGTAACCATACTCATAACTTTTTTTCTTACCGTTTCGGCGTCATCGCTAAGATAAATAGCGTTTTCATAAGACTTGCTCATCTTACGTCCGTCCAGACCGTTGAGTTTTGTAACCTCGCCAAGTATGGGTTCCGGTTCTACAAGAACCCGACATTTATAAATATGATGGAATCGCCTGATAATCTCACGGGTTATCTCAAGATGAGGAAGCTGGTCTTTCCCGACCGGAACACGATTTGCCTGATAGACGGCAATATCCGCAGCCTGAAGCACAGGGTAAGCAAGAAAACCGACATTATCAAGGTCTTTGCCTTTAATCTCCTGCATCTGCTCCTTATATGTGGGGTTTCTTTCAAGCCAGGAAACCGGAGTTATCATAGAAAAAAGGGAAAACAACTCGCAATGTTCAGGCACATCCGATTGAATAAAAAGCACCGAACGCTTTGGGTCAAGCCCCGCGCAAAGCCAGTCAACAACCATATTATATATATATTCGGTCGTTTCTTCTTTATACTGCGCTTGGTTAGACGTAAGCGAATGAAGATCGGCAATCATATAATAGGCTTCATATTCATCCTGAAGTTTAGCCCAGTTTTTTAAAGCGCCGACATAATTGCCGAGATGTAAAAGTCCTGTCGGTTTCATACCGCTAAGAATCCTCATAACTTCTCCTTGACAGCTTATATACTCTTAAGATTTATGCTCAAGCAAAAAAGCCCTCGTAAAACCTTTCCGCTCTTTTACGATATTCCTTTATATTCTTTTCCGTAGCCTTTTTAAGGCTATTATGGTCAATGGGTTCATCTTTCATCCACTCAAAGATAATATTTTCATCCGCCTCTATATGAAACTGAAAGGCATAAGAATTATCCCCGTATTTAAAAGCCTGATTTCGGTATAATTCGGAGAAGGCAAGTCTCCGCGCTCCATACGGAATATTAAACGTCTCGCTATGCCACTGGAAAACCGTAACCATCGGATTATCCGCATCAACTAACTTAGAAAATACCGGGTCGTTTAAACCGTCATCCGTTACGGTTATCTTATCCCATCCTATTTCAGGTTTTGCACCTTTATAGACATCTTCTCCCAATGCGGAAGCTATTAATTGAGCGCCTAAGCAAACACCCAATACTCTCTTTTTGTTATCAATAAAATCCCTGATAAGCGCCTCTTCTAAGGAAAGATACGGATAAATCTTTTTATCATGCACGCTCATCGGTCCACCCATTATTATTAATACGTCATAGTCCCTATCCAAGATAAGGGGCTCATTTGTGAGTTCTATTATACTGTAACCGATATTATTTTTAGTAAGAAATCCCTCAATTGTCCCGGGACCTTCCTTTTCAATATTCTTTAAAATTAATGTAGCCATCCCCTGCACCTTTAAATCTTTTACTCCAAAACAATATCTTTCTGAAACAAATATCGTATTTGAAACAGGAATGTATCGCGATAAACAACATTGAAATACAACGGATTATCCTTAATCTCGCCGGAGTTATTACTCCACAAAATATCAAAAACCATATTTTGGTATTTCAACTTAATACCTTTTTTCCACTCATAAAAATACTTTTCATATTCGCTTGCGGAATTTTTTATTTCATAATCAAACGTGTCGTTTAATTCAAAAAATTTATCTAAAATGCTTTTATAATACTGCAGGAAATCATCAAAATCCGGATTTAAAATATCACCAAACTGATATTTAACCTCAAAAAAATATGTATTACGATGGCGCACATCCATAATAATCTGATTTTTTGTAATTTTTCTATCGTTTGTAGCCCAATGCATATCAATAAAAACATTACGATATTTTTTAGCCATATCGCTGCGCCAACTTGTAAATACAGCGTCATAATCAACGGTCATCATTTTTTCCTTAGTATTAAAATGCCCGTTTAAAAAATAGAATTCCGCCAAAATCTGACGGTAAATCAAAAGAAACTTCTCGATGTCATAAATCATTTTTAAATCCCGTATTGATTTAATTTATTTCATATTATATAAAAAAAACCGAATTAAATCCAGTTTTAAGCTCAAAAACTATAGTCCTTTTCAATAATATCTTTTACCATATCCGCCACCTCATCCCCTTTCATATCGGACAGACTTTCAATGGAAATCGGCTTATGAATGATTATCTCGATTTTTTCCTTAGGATTAATATAAAAAGGCTTGCCGGCAGGTTTGAAAGAATAAAGCCCTTGCAAAGTAACAGGCAAAATATCCAAACCGCGTGAGCGGGCAAGTTTTACAAACCCCTGTTTAAACTCCATAATATATCCGTCTTTAGTCCGCGTTCCTTCGGGAAATATAATAACGGAGCGTTTATTCCCCGCCTGTTTAAGCCCTCTTTTTAAGGAAGCCGCCGTAGCACGGGCATTTTGCCTGTCGATAGGTATTGCAATACCTAAGGCAAGCGCGTTACCAAAAAAAGGAATCAAAAACAACGACCTTTTGGCAACCCATGAAAACATCTTTGTCTGGATTAGGCAAAGCGCCGGTATATCAAACACACTTGAATGGTTTGAACAAATAAGATATGCCTTATTATTATCCAAATTTTCCTTGCCGTATATTCTCGGATGCTTTAAACCGACCCAGAAACTAAGTCGTGCCCATACCATTTCTATTAACCAAACTACCCTAAAAGCCCTCATTAATAAGAAAGGGAGAGCAAGTATGCTGAATACAGCGGTAAAAATAGGAACGCATATATAAGAAAAAATCGTCGCAAGCACAATTCCGAGAAACAAGACGATTTTTTTTAAAATATCAAGCAAACCTTTCCTCCGCTAAGTAGAAAATTGACTAAATTTTCATATCCCAGACTCTGAATTTTTTGTAAACCTCGCCTCCCATTTTTACGATTGCGCGCTTAATGGGTTCATTATCTTCAAGTTCCCATGATAGTTCGGCATCGGTAAGTCCCAAAATTTTTCCCGCCTGAAAAGGAAGAGTGTAAAGAAAAGCATCAAGCCCCATCTTACGATACCCCGGTTTAACCCCGGCAAGCAAAAGACGCCCTCTTTTAAACTTATTTTTCGGCTTTATAAAAAGACGCCATACCAATCGCATAACTTGGCGAATATAAATATACCAAAGAGGACATCTGTCTAATCTTCTAAGCGAAAAGGTTACCTCCATAATATCATAAACCGCTACCGCCATCGCCACCGGCTCTTTTTTATCCTCAACAATAGTAACCAAACTGTCATCGGTAATCATCGCAAGAGTTTCGGGCATACTATCAAATTCGACATCGGTCAATGGGACAAAACCCCAGTTTTCTTTCCAAGCGTCATGGTAAATATTCATTACGGTTTTTATATCTTTGCGAAGCTGTTTTCGGTTAAGATGGCGTATGGTAAGCCCTTTTTCTTCCGCCTTTTCCTTCAGATGGTTTGCAATACGCAAAACCTTAGGATTAATCTCTTTAGTAAGGTCAAGATAAAACGCTATAAGGTCTTTGGCTTTCTGCATACCGTATTTATCACACAAATCCATATAATACATCGGGTTGTGAGGCATAATAGGGTAACGATGAGAACCATCGGTTTCAAAAAGCATTCCAAGTTCATCATTGGTGGAAAAACTGAAAGGACCCCGCATAGTATCTTTACCCCTATTCTTAAGCCAATCGCGTGCGGCATCGAAAAGAGCATTTGCCGTTTCCTGATCGTTTATACAGGCAAACATCCCCCAAAACCCGACTTTATCTTTCCAGTAGCTGTTATGATTGGGATTATCGACAGCGGCAATACGTCCGACAACTTTTCCATCCTTGTAAGCAAGGAAATATTCCGCGTTTGCATGCTTGAAAAAAGGATGCTTTTTTCGGTTGAGCTTATCGTATGTGTCCATAAGCAAATCCGGCGCCCAAGTAGGATCATCCCGATAAATATCAAAGGCAAGCCTGATAAAAGAATTCAAATCACGACGGGAAACCACTTTCTTAATTTCAACTCCCATTTTTTCCTCCGATTTTTACAGATAATTTATAAATTTCTCTCAAAAACTCCGAGCGAAAAGAGGATAATTCAAGCCCGCGCCTTTTCATCATCTTCCCTATATCCTCTAAAAACCTGTCTATTTTATAAACCGATTTAAGCCCCCAACTGAAGGGTTTTATATATTTGGGGTATTGCTTTGCCTCAAGAAACATATTAGTTCCCAAGTCTATTACGCTTCCGGTATTAAGCATAATACCGATACCTATTTTGGAATAATCGCAGATAATTGAGCCGAATTTTATAGAGTCGGTATTAATCTCTTTTTTATCGATAACAAGTCTTACTTCACCGTAGTTGTTTTTAAGGTCGCTTGTAGTAGCAAGCGCACCGATATTAACCCATCTGCCTATATACGAATGCCCGACAAAACCCTCGTGATGTTTATTAGAGAACTCCTCAATAACGGAAGCCTCGACCTCGCCGCCGATTTTGCAATTATTTTTAATAGTAGTATCCTCGCGTATTTTTGCGCTGTCTATAACGGAGTTTTTTCCTATATACGCTGGACCATCTATGATAGAAAAAGACCTGACACATGCTCCGTTGTCTATTACAATAGGGTTATCTCCGGGCTGAAGTGAAACATACTGCTGAACCTCGGCTTTACGATGTATAAACACGTTGTCGCTATGCGATACAAATTCGCCGTCTCCTTTTATTAATCTGGAATCCAACCGTATCGCTTTTCCGTTTAAATTTACAATATCCACGATTGACGATATAAAAATTCCGCTTTCAACGGTTTCGGTTTTATACCTTGTGGTTATGGAAGCAAAGTCCTGATTCAGAAACAGGTCTATCTCCTCTTTGGAGATATTCTCCTTACGAAAATATACAAAATCCCCGTCCTTTGTAACTCCGATATGGTTCATTTTCGGTTTAAAATCCTTGCCGGGAATATACAGCGGATTTATTATTGTATGAATGGGGCCGCCGGCGGAATAAATATCCCCCCCATACTCCCCTTTCAGCAACCCGTAATGGGAATCATTGAAACGAATAGAATAAACCTTGATGTCCTTAAAAACAATACTCCATCGTTCAAGCGCATTAAACATACCTGCGGATATTTCCCATAAGAATCTATTTCGGGATACGGGTAAAAAATCCCTGTGTTTTTCGGTTTCAATAAGTAATACGGACATTTCAGCTCCTGACATATTAAAATAGACCCAGACATTTTAACTATGTATCGTGAAATTTTCAAGTTAAGTATAATTAAATTTTCAAGGCTTATTCCGGGTTTAATAATCCGGGATATTTAAGTTTTTACTCCTAATTTCCGATAAAGTTTCATTTTTCTATTGACTTTTCGGTATTTTGTATATATACTAAATGTATAGGATAGGATTTTCGTAATTTCGGGAGGAAATTATGGAAGCGGGGATTAAAGGAATTGGAGGAGGCGGTAGTCAAATCCGTTCTCCCCAGATAACCGAAGAGCAGGCTTTAAATCAACGGGATACTCATATTGAAGATCAGGAAAGAGCCAATGTGAGAGCGGCGGAAATTTCCGCACAAGAGCAGGAAAAAAATCGTATTGCGGATGAGCAATCAGAGCTTGTTAAGCTTGACTCCTCCGGTGAAATTGATGTTACGGGTTAATACTTGTTCAAGGAGGGTGTTATTATGGAAAACGGCATTATAGGCATCGGCGGTTTAGGCGGAGATATCAGGGTAATCGGTTCTTCCGGCAGCCCTAATACCAACTTAAGGCGTCTTATTGATGAAGGCAACACCAAAGGAAATACCAAGATGTCTAAGGTCGATTCTCAAGGAACTGTGCGCGAAAGTAACGGCCTTAATACCATAGGCACCGGAGTTATGGTTGATATTACCGTATAACAATCACTTTTCAATTATTCTTTCTTACTTTATTTTTCAATTTTAAAAAGTTTATTATATTCAAGGCTTCTTTGATTATAACGAGTTTTATGTTATTTAGTTGAATTTTTTGGATTTGATAGTTAAAATACTCTATACTCATCCCATTTGTCGTCCGTAATATAAGGAGGTGCGTGAAAATGGGTTTTCCCGCAATATTTACGCTAATTGTTGTGCTTTTGATGCTTATTGCGTTGGCAAGCGAATTTATAAGCTCGGACTTTGTAATGTTTTTTGCGCTTAGCGCACTTTTATTTGCCGGCATAATAGACTTGGGGGATGCTTTTTCCGGTTTTTCAAATAAAGGTATGCTTACAGTCGCCGTTTTATTTATCGTAAGTAAAGCCGTTGAAAATACCGGCGCGCTTAATTATTTTGCCGACAAATTCTTAAGTAAAAAGAAAGAACTCGGCATTTCCCGTCTTATGTTGCGTATGATGATTCCCTCAAGCATAGTTTCCGCTTTCCTGAACAATACCCCTATCGTAGTAATGATTGCTCCGGCAATAGAAAGATGGGCAAAAAATCTGGGGCTTTCTCCATCTAAATTTTTAATTCCGCTTTCCTATGCTACTATTTTCGGTGGAATGATTACCCTAATCGGAACTTCCACCAATCTTGTTGTTCACGGACTTATGTTGGATTACGGATTAAACGGTATAGGGATGTTTGAACTTGCCGTAGTCGGTATTCCCTGTGCAGTAATCGGATGGCTTTATATGATAACAATCGGCAAACACCTGCTTCCCGATAGAAGAACTATTTTAGACACCGTAAGCGAAAATAAAAAAGAATATATGATTGAACTGATTGTTCAAAAAAACAGTTCGTTTATAGGCAAAACTATCCGAAATACCGGTGTCCTCAATTTGGAAAAACTTTATTCGGTTGAAATAATTCGTAACGGCAAACCGGTTGAAACAAATTTTGATGAAACGACAATAAAAGAAAGAGACCGCCTTATCTTTTTCGGCGAGGTTTCCGCTATCTTGGAAGTCAGCAAAATACCTAACCTAATCCCCGATAATTTTAATAAGTCGGCAAAAGATTTTGACGAATTAAGCCAGCATTTAACCGAAGTTGTTATTTCGATGAGTTCGCCGTTTTTAGGCAAACGCATCAAGGAATGCGAATTTGATAAACTTTACGGAGCTATGGTTGTCGCAATACATCGTAACGGTGAAAAACTCAAGGCTCGTTTGAGAAATATGCGTCTTCGTGCAGGAGATTCCCTTCTGTTATTGACATCGGGGGATTTTGATGAAAAATGGGGCGATTCACAGGATTTTTATCTCACGTCTTTTGTAACTCCGGTATTTCAAAGCAAGGCTAATAAAATAATAGGTGTCTCGATAATCCTGTTTCTTATGGTAATGATACCCGCCTTTTCGGATTTCCTTCCGAGATTAGGAAGTGAAAAAATCGATATGCTTCATACGGCTGTTGCCGCGGCAATTCTCCTCGTTTTATTTCGATATATAAAAATAGACCAGGCGCGAAGTTCCATATCTTTCAACGTTATAGTAACAATAGCCTGTGCGCTCGGAATAAGCCGTGCGCTTCAAAACACAGGCGCGGCAGAATTTGTTGCTTCAAGTATAATAAATATATTCAGCAATTTCGGTGAAATCGGTATCCTTGCCGGAATTTATATTATAACTATGATATTTACCGCAGTCATAACTAATAACGCCGCAGCCGCGCTTATGTGTCCTATTGCATTATCTACCGCAAATCAGCTTGGTGTTAATCCTCAACCCTTTTTTATCACCATAGCGCTTGCCGCCTCGGCAAGTTTCGCTACACCGATAGGTTATCAAACCAATATCATTGTTCAGGGTGCAGGCGGATATAAATTCCGTGATTATCTTAAAGTGGGACTTCCGTTAAACCTGATTTTCTTTATCCTTTCGATTTTATTAATCCCGATTTTCTGGAAATTTTAACCCGTTTAATTATCGAATTTTCGTAAGCAAATCATCCGCGTTTTCTCCCATCCGAGTTTATCATAAAACTCAAGCGCATCACGGTTTGTTTTATCGGCAAGAAGCTGATGACGCAATGCACCGTTGCGTTTTGCCCACTCAATCGCCTGATTAAGTAAAATTCTACCTACCCCTTTGCCCCTGTAATCCGATATTACAATCATATCCTCAATCAACGAGCTAAACCCTCCCATAGCGGAGGATATAACAAGCTGAACGCTACACATCCCGACTATCTTATCCCCGTATTTTGCAATAAATATAGCGCCCCTATCCGATTCGATTACTAATCTTATCCCCCGTTTCTGCTTTTTCTTATTCAATCACCAAATATTAAACACATTCTTTCCGCCCGTTAGTTGACCGAAACCGGTTTTTAAAATAAAATATAGTAATAAAATACGGTTGCTTATAGCACATATTGGAAAGAGAGGTAATAATGGAATTTCTGTTGAGCGCAAAAGGTATTATAATAGCAATATTAGTTCTCGGTGTTTTGGTTTTTGTCCACGAACTCGGGCATTT